>JGI20152J14361_10000358_pt1 | contig 33616 bp, 24 predicted proteins | sample COG_02_FD_14361 | JGI IMG/M metagenome (IMG submission 14361)
AAAATGACACTCTTTAATAATATTCTCCTATCAATAGAAATAACTTTAAATATTTTCATCTCCTTTGTTTATAACTTTTTTGTATATATTATATTACATATTGATTTTTTGATTTTAAAAATATAAATTCGCTTATCCACTGATATATGTCCTTAATACAGCACCGTATCAATAAAACTGATATGTACTTACAAATTAATATTTCATGAATATTACCGACTTCCTCATAACATTTGTGCCATTCTCTCACGATGAACTAAATGACATACTNCCTTGTTTTGAAAAAGAAAACATCCAAAAAAATCAGGTCTTAATTAAAGAAGGTCAGGTTTGCAATAAATTATATTTTATAGAACAGGGGTTAGGCAGAAGTTATTATCTTAAAGAAGATGGAAAGGAAGTAACGCAATGGTTCTCTGGAGCTGGTAAATTTATGGCCAGTGTGGATAGTTACTTTAATCAAAGCCCTAGTTTATATTATTTAGAGGTTTTAGAAGATTCAGTTCTGTATAGTATATCCTATGAAAACATGGACTTATTATTAGTCAAATACCACAAAATGGAAAAATTTATTAGATTATTATCCTTAGAAATGTTCACAAAAATCATTTATAAATTAAATGCTATTCAATTTCATACTGCTAGGGAACGCTATGATTATATGATCTCTGAATTTCCAAATATAGCACATCGTGTCCCCTTAAGCCAAATTGCCTCTTTCCTTGGGATGACCCAGGAAACTCTCAGTCGCATTAGAAGAAATGAGGTTTAAAAGAAATTAATCTTCACTTTTTGATATAGGTCAAATGAAAATTATGAGATCGTTATGATATTTGCATTGCAATATTAAAATCATTTGCAATGCACAAAAACACATCAAGACTTAATATCCTTTTAATTGTTTTTACATGCTTCGTTCCATGGGTCTCTATGGCTCAACAATTGAATCCAGTTCTAAAAGATCTGATAAGCAAAGGATTGAAAAAAAGTCATACCGTCAATATTCTAAGTTTTAATACTGAACAGTCAAAAATTGATCAAAAATTGGCGAAGGCTGTTTTTCTGCCCAAATTGACTTTCAATGCGAATTACATACGATTGAATGATGACTTAACCTTCGACGATGACACGCAAAATTTATTAATTGCAACCCAAAAATTGCTCATCAAAGAAGCCGTTGGCATTCCTTTTAATGATCCTTTTCCTGAAAATATCCCTTTAACAGAAATCACTAATCTGCAAGACAAAAATATCTTAAAATCATCAGTAGATTTAGACTGGGTGCTCTTTAGCGGACTTGAAGCTACCAATGCCATTAAAGCCAGCAAACATAAAGAAGCGTCGTTAAATTATGTTGGGATTGCCGAAAAGGAAAAAATAGCCTTAAAAATAATTGAGGCTTACGATAAACTGGCGTTGGTATATGCCTCTAAACGTGTTCTAAATACTTCTGAAACATACTTAGATGAGCAAGAATACTACGTAAAAAAAGCCATTGAAAATGGTTTGGCATCTCCTATTGGTCGCAAAAAAATTGAGTTAGCACAACAACAGTTGGCAGCGAAACAATTGGATTTTAATCATAATAAAACCTTATTAGTCGAAGTACTCCATCAACTAACAGGTGAAAACAGGGGGAGTTTATACCTACTGAATCCAATATTGCATTCATTTTCAATAGACTCTTTATCCAGTACTGAAAAACGAAATGAAGTCAAAGCTTTAGAAGATGCGAAAAAAGCGACACTATATAAAGCAAAAATGGAAAAAAGCAATTTTATACCCAAACTTGCTTTAAAAGGGCATTATGAATTTATTGAAGATGACTTATCACTATTAGATCCAAAATGGTATGTTGGGGCCGGTATTAAATGGAATGTGTTCGATGGGCGTCAATCATGGTTGAAAAGTGAAAAATCCAAAATTGAAAGTCAAAAATATAGAGAGCAAATAGAAGATGCTAATGAGATGATTGCCCTAAGCATTATTAAGGCGGAATTAACCTATGAATCATCCCTTCAAAACATCAAAATAATTCAAAAAGAAATTGAATTGGCGAGTGACACCTATGATATGATTGATAAACAATACAAAAATAATCTCGTATCCATAAACGACTTACTTGACGCTTTGAACGATGTGGAAAAAGCTAATTTCAAATTACAAGAATCATTTTTCAATCAGCGACGAGCGGTCACCGACTTACTCCATGCCAAGGGGATTCTCAATTATTAATACTACTAAAAAGAATAAAAAAAATGAAATCATTTAGAAATATAATTAGTGTTGGTATCGCTATGCTAACTTTAAGCTCTTGTGGAAATGATACAGAAATTACATCTTATAGAGGAAAAGTGAAGTTTGAAACCGTTTCTGTGAGTAGTAAACTTGCCGGACGAATTAGTAAAATTTATGTCGAAGAAGGGCAAACAGCAAAAAAAGGAGACACACTGGCCTTGCTATATTTACCGGAGGTAAATGCAAAAATGACACAAGTAGAAGGTGCTGTTACAGCCGCGAAAGGTCAATTAAATATGGCTTTAAATGGTGCTACAATTGAACAATTAAACCAAATTAACAGTCAAATTACTGCTGGAAAAGCTCAATTGAATTTTGCGCAACAATCCTATAATCGGCTACAAGCCATGTATAAAGATTCACTGGTTAGTTTGCAACAATTTGATGAAGTGAAAATGAAACGCGATATGGCAAAGGCACAAGTTTCTGCGCTGGAAGCTAAACGAAAGGAAGTAAGTAAAAGTGCAAGGACCGAACAAATTGACCAGGCTAAAGGACAGTTGAGTAGAGCTATTGGTGCCAAAGAAGAAGTGCTTTCAGCGGCAAATGAAAAATTTATAATAGCGCCTGCGGATATGACTATTGAAACCATTAGCTTGGTGGAAGGGGAATTGCTCACACCAGGATATGCGTTGTTCAATGGCTATAAAAAAGACAGTGTGTATTTCCGATTTACTGTGCCTGAATCAAAAGTATATGACTTTGAAGTCGGCGAACCACTTATACTTATCAATCCCTTCACCGAAGAGGAAATTAATACAAAAATTGTAGCTATAAAGCAATTGGCACAGTATGCTAATATTACAAGCACTGCACCTTTATACGAACTATCAGAATCTATTTATGAGCTAAAGGTCAGTCCAACTTCAGATATATCCAAGCAGAAATTTTACATAAATGCTAGCATTCTTATTAAATAATCTCGAGCATGAAAGATTTTTTAAAATTACTTAGAATAGAGTTTAAGCGTATTTTTTCAAATAATGTATTGCTTGCTATTTTTATTGGAGCACCAATTTTTTATGGGGTTCTGTTTGGTTACGTCTATAAGCAAGCAAAAGTGATTGACTTACCTATTGTGATTATTGATCAAGACCACAGTCCGACTTCAGACAAAATTATCGATGCCTTTATAGATAATGAAGCATTACTCGTATCAGATATTCGTTATACGCCCGGCACTATAATGGAAGAAATGCCTGCAAAACAATATGATGCTGTGATTACCCTACCTTCCAATTTTGAAGCAGATATTCTCCAAAAAAGACATCCTGAAATAAGAGTTGACTTGAATATGGCGAATATCTTAAATGCGAATACAGCTAGCAAAAACATTCAATCCGTTTTAATATCCTTAAATGCAGGAATAGAAATAGAAGGACTCAAAAAAAAGGGAATTCACCCTTCTGAGGCTTTAGCAGCCTACGAAAGTTTTAAAATCAATTTCAACAAGCTTTACAATGCCACAGGAAACTATGCCACATTTATGCTACCCGGTTTACTTGCTGCGATTATGCAACAGATTATCTTTTTGGCCATGGCATTAGTTTTTGCCAGAGATTTTGAAGATGGCCATTTTGACTTACTTATTAATCAGAGTAGGTTCTCTTTGTACCATATTGCACTTAAATCAATCCCTTTTCTATTGATGATACCAGTCATTTGGATGATTATAAGCTTTTTGATACCTTATTTTAAAATTGATATTGACATATTTAATTTACCAATGTTGGTTTTGGCAACGCTATTAACATTAGCCTCAATGTGTATTGGAATGCTGTTTTCCATTGCCATCCCAAGTCAATTAAAGGCTACTGAACTTTTAATGGTAATTTCCACACCTGCTTTTATACTTAGTGGATTTACCTGGCCAACACTTGCATTTCCAAATGCAATTGCAAACATTGCACAATTTATACCGTCGACACAGTTTTTAAATGGATTCAGAAAAATAGCTTTTTACGGAGGGGATTTAGCATCCATTAAATCTGAGATCAACACGTTGCTACTCATAATCGTTCTGACTTTCATTAGTATGCTTGTTTTGCTTCAGTTTAAAATATTCTCGTCCATTAAAAAACAAAAAGAATATCAGGTTTAAGTTAAAATAAATTGGGATGAAAACGGAAAAATCAAAAGAAAAAACCAATACCAATTATCTTCCAGATGTTCTTGGTGATGGGTTTAATAAGTTGACATTATCGCTTGCTGACGATTATGAGGGAGAAGTAATTGCAACACTGATTCGCAGAAATTCGAAAACGAAGACAGGAAAGGCAATCTTATACATACACGGTTTCAACGATTATTTTTTTCAAGAAGAAATGGCCAAAAAATTCAATAATCAAGGCTATAATTTCTATGCTCTGGATTTACGAAAGTACGGACGTTCATATCTAAGTCATCAAAAATTAAACAATGTACGTTCTTTGTTGGAGTATAATGAGGAAATAGACCTAGCCTTGCAAATCATCAAATCTGAAAACAACAATCAGGTAATTTTAAAGGGACATTCTACCGGTGGGCTCATTGTGACTAATTATGCAGGGTATCATTTAAATAACAACTTATTTCACGGTATAATCTGTAACAGTCCGTTTTATGAATTTAATTTAAACATCATTGAAATAAAAATAGGGATTCCTATGCTTTCGATGCTAAATAAGTATTTTCCAAACAAGTTGATTTCTAGCGGTTTTTCAAAGCTATATGGTTATAGCCTGCACGAAAAAAAGCATGGTGAATGGAACTACTCGCTTACATGGAAACCCCATGAAATACCCAAGGTTAATTTAGGCTTTATTAGTGCTATACATAACGCTCAAAAAAAAATACAGAATAACCTCGTTATAGATGTTCCGTTACTTGTACTGTATAGTAATACATCGATCTACGAAAACCATTGGTCTGAGAAATTTAAAGAGGGAGATGCAGTATTAAACGTGAATCACATTCGAAATTACGCTAGTAAAATTAAGGGAAATGTAACTTCTTTTGAAATAAAAAATGGCATGCACGATTTAATTCTCTCAAAAAAAACGGTAAGAGAAAATGTGTATAAAAAAATGTTTGAATGGATTGATATTAAATTTAAATCACCTTAGAAATCGCGTTACGAGACTTTATAAAATCTAATCCTCCCGACACTCTCATTGCACTGTTTATATTAAACTGGAAAATATTTGAAAGATTCTTTCCCGTTAAATTACTGTAATTGTTTATCTAATAGTTTTCTTGTGCGTTATTACTTAGCACGGGTTTTCCATATCTCCTGTTGTTAAACTTCCATATTCGGTCCAAGAACCATCATAAACCGAAATATCTTTATATCCTGATAGTTCTGCTCCTAAAGCCAAAACACAAGCTGTAATACCTGAGCCACATGAAAAAATAAGAGGGTCATCTTGTTCTGCAACCATGTAAAACGCTTTGGCTAAATCCTTTTTAGATTTTAAAACGCCCGCTTCTAACAAATCTGTAAAAGGTAAATTAACTGAGTTTGGAACCGTACCCATGCGCAATCCTGCTTTGGGTTCTGGTTCTTTGCAATTAAATCGCCCCGAAGAACGTGCATCTATTATTTTATGAGTTTTATTTTTAGAATTGGCTTCAATATCATCAAAAAACTTCATGAAATTGGGCTGTAAATTTGCTTCAAAATCACCAATTCCTCCTTCATAAAGATTCGTGTCTTCAGTTGCATATCCGGCCTTCAGCCATTCTGGAAATCCACCATTTAAAACAGCTACATTATTAAAACCAAAAGCTCTCAACAAATACCAAACTCTGGCACTTGAGTAAATACCTTTGTCGTCATAAACTACAATGGCACTATTTTGATTGATGCCTAATTTTCTCGCTTCTTTTTGAAATTGAGAAGCAGTAGGACATGCACTTGGGAACGCATCTGAAGTATCGCTAAACTTTAGTTTAATATCAAAAAATCGTGCATTNGGTATTTGTTGTTGCAATGCATCAAACGATTTTACTATTGTGCCATCTAAAATAATAAGGTTATCGGCATTCAAGTGTTCCTGAAGCCATTTAACTGAAACTATTGGTGTTGTTAATGATATATTGGAACTCATTTAAAACTATTAAATTAAATAACCGTACAATTAGTTATAGTACATTTTTCTAATGGTTAAATTTTCAGGAATACTCATAGCCATACATCACTTTCTTTTACCACCTAATTTAATTAAAGCTAAGGAAGCATCATTATTTGGATTAATAGCCTTCCACGATTACATGATAAAACAAACGTTCATTTTGCTTATTTTTTATTGATACGCATTTCAATGGGTTTTTAGCACATCAAAATATATTTTGGGAGTCCGCCTAGACTTAGTATTACTTCACTGCCTCATAATTATCATCCCACTCTTTTGGTTTCGGATCATGTAATTTACCCAAAGACTTCGCCACTATCATAGATACAGTAGCATCTCCAGTTACGTTAACAACCGTTCTACACATATCCAATGGTCTATCAACAGCAAATATAAGAGCTAGACCAATAGGCAATAATTCTGCTGGAAAACCTATAGACTCTAATACAATAACCAACATCACCATACCTGCACTTGGTACTGCGGCACTGCCAATAGAAGCTAATAGCGCTGTAAGCACAATCACTAATTGATTTGTAAAGGTTAAACCTTCAGGCCAAATAACCTGCATGATAAATACAGCTGCAATACCTTGATACAAACTAGTACCATCCATATTTACAGTGGCACCAACAGGAAGTACAAAACCCGATACTTCTTTATCTACACCTAAGTGTTCTTCTACACGTTCCATAGTTACAGGAAGCGTTGCAGCACTACTACTTGTTGAAAATGCTAAAAGTTGCGCAGGACTTATTTCTTTCAAAAACCACATTGGTGATTTTTTGGTATACACACTTATTAAAATTAGATAGAAACCAATCATTAATAGGAGTCCGCCAACAACACAAAAAGCATAATACAGTAATTTGATTAAAATTTCAACATCATCAAAAGCGATAATAACATTAGCTAAAAGAGCAAAAACAGCATAAGGCGCAAATAACATTATTAAATCTACCATTTTCATAACCACCTCATTGAGCGAGTCAAAAAACTTAACCAGTGGCTTCGCCTTTTCCTCGCCAATTAGTAGTAAACAAATACCAACAAAGAGCGCGAAAAATATAATTTGAAGCATTTTTGCTTCACCTAAAGATGTAAATATATTGCTTGGAAAAATATCCACCAATGATTGTAACGGTCCTGCATCTTTTTGAGCAGAAGCCTTCATTAATTTATCAGTTACCCCAGCATCATTTTCGTATTTAAGTTTGATTTTTTCAATAGTTTCTTGCGGCATACCTTTCCCGGGTTTAACCACATTTACAATACTTAAACCAATAACAATAGCGACTAAAGTTGTACCAATATAAATCCCAATGGTGCGTAAACCCATAGATTTTATTTTAGAAATATCTTTTAAATCAGAGATTCCCTTAATCAGGGACGCTAAAATTAACGGTACTGCGATAAGTTTTAGAAGATTGATAAAAATGGTGCCAAAAGGTGCAATCCAATCGGAAACAAATCCTTTTCCGCCATCAACGGTATTCATAATAAAACCAAAAATGATTCCGAGAACCATTCCTATAATAATCTTCCAATGTAATGCTAGTTTCTTCATATGCTATTTTAGTCTGTGAACGTGGAGAACAAGATAAGTATTTTTAATGTTTCTATGTAGTGATTTTAAAATGACTTTCTTCAACCATAGTAACACTTAATATTATAACATCATTTAAGGGGCTATCATGATCATTTGTTTTATTACGGGCCATTGAATTTAACATAGATATTCCATTTACAACGTTTCCAAGAACGGTATAATTCTCATCTAAATAAGGGATGCCTCCAATAGTTTTTTAAACTTCTCATTGATTTTCTGGAAAAGCATGACGTTAAAAAGATTATTTTTTCATTGTTATTTTACTATTTATTCAATTAAAGCTAAAGCTTTTTCGAATGATTTAACCGATTTAGAAATATCATTTTCAGTTGTAGCCCAAGAGCACACGCTAACTCTCATAACTTTTTTACCAAACCACATCGACCCACCTAACCAACATTCTCTTAACATTTGAATATTACTCAACACTTTTTCTGTCAGCTTATCAGAGTTACATTTAATAATTATTTGATTAAAAACAACATCATTTTCAACAGAAAACCCTGGTATTTGGTTAATTTCATTAGCAAACTGTTTTGCTCTTTTATGCATTGTTAAAATCATTTCATCTATTCCATTTTTTCCAAGGTATCTCATGATTGCCCACAATTCAATTATTCTAGCCCTTCTCGACATTTCTGGTGTAAAAAACATACCATCTCTCTCCGTACTTTCTATAATATAACTTCCAGACATATGGAGTGCGGAGGTTATGGCTTCTTTGTCGGCACACAAAATAATTCCACTATCGTAAGGTGTATTTAGTGTTTTATGGCCATCTACAGCCCAAGAGTTTGCTTTTTCCATACCCTTGGTTAAATGCTTTAATGCTTCTACTGCTCCTGCCCACAAACCAAAAGCGCCATCAATATGAATCCAAGAATTTGACTTTTTAGCTTTTTCACAAATACCATCAAAATCATCAAAAGCACCACTGTTTACATTACCTGCTTGTAAAATTAATATAGTGTTTTCGTCTAAATCTGGAATTAATTCTGGGATTATCCTACCTTGATTATCCACATCTACCCATTCAATATTTTCTTTTCCTAATCCTAAGACAGCTATAGCCTTTAATACTGTTGAATGTGCTTGCTTACCTGTTACAACTCTTATTTGGGGCGCGTTTCTGAGTCCTTTTTCATTAATATCCCAGTCGTTTTTTTGAAGAATTCTATATCGAGCAGCGGCTAAACCGCATAAATTAGCAGCAGATGTTCCGCTTACAAAACCAGCTGAAGTATGTTTAGGTAAGTTAAATAAATCTATAAACCATTTTTCAACAACAGATTCTAATTTGCTACCTACAGGGGAAATCACATTTAAAGCAGGAGATTGATCCCAAAAAGTTCCTAAGTTTTTTGCTGCTAAACCAATAGGAACTGCACTTCCTGTAACAAAGCCAAAATATCTTCCGCCTAATGTTGCTGTGGTTGCTGGACTACCATACTGATTTAATTGTTTTAATACTTTTTCGGCTTTTGTTGAGGTGATTGGTAACGCTTCATCAAATTTTGACAAATCATGCATAGCAGCTTCAGTTGGATAAACATTTCTATCAAAAACACTTTCTAAATATTCGAAAGCATACCGCTGTGTTTGTTCAAATATATCTTTGTTTCTAATGTCTTGAAACATGGCGTCTTGTATTTTACTCATCTTATCAATTTTAAAGCTTTGGTAACTATTCCTAACAAATATATGGAATAACTTATTTTATTAAAATTGTAATAGACTATAATGATGCCACTACTGCCTTCGTAGAAATAACGAACCATAACGGACACCTTAGCCCCGATTGAAATGGCATCCTTTTTAAAACTAGAGACACTGCTATTTTGAAAAAAAACTAGTTATATACATATTACCACGTCTCTTACTTTTAGAAATGACGTGGTTTTAAAAAGATATAATGGAAAGCGGGAAATAGCTTCTAATAAACTTCAAAAGATTGTTATGTTATTAGATAATTATCGAAACTCCTCACAATGACGTTTCTAGCTATTAGCAATTTCGCCAATTTCTGTAATGAATTTATCNCCTAAAGCATTAGCTTCNTCTTGAGATTTAGCTTCGGTGTAAATTCTAATAATTGGTTCTGTATTACTTTTACGAAGGTGTACCCAACTTTCTGAAAAATCGATTTTCACACCATCAATAGTCGTTAATTGCTCATTTTGGTAACGGTTTTCCATGGCTTTAAGAATACCATCAACATCTAATCCTGGTGTTAATTGTATTTTCTTTTTACCCATAAAATAGCTCGGATACGTTTTTCTAAGAGCACTTACGCTTATATTTTTATCGGCCAGTAAACTTAAAAACAAGGCGACACCAACTAAAGCGTCGCGCCCGTAATGTGAGTCTGGGTAAATAATACCGCCATTACCTTCGCCACCGATAACGACCTTATTCTTTTTCATTAGATTTACAACATTCACCTCGCCTACCGCACTGGCTTCGTACATACCGCCATGTTTTTCGGTAACATCGCGTAATGCTCTAGTAGAACTCATATTACTTACCGTGTTTCCTGGTGTTATACCCAACACATAATCTGCACAGGCTACTAATGTATATTCTTCACCAAAAATCTCACCATGTTCATCCACAAAGGCTAAACGGTCCACATCTGGATCTACAACAATACCAAAATCGGCTTTGTGTTTTTTAACGGCATCAGACAAATCTGTTAGGTGCTCTTTTAAAGGCTCTGGGTTATGCGGGAATTCTCCGTTTGGCTCACAATACAACTTAATAACATCTACTCCTAACCGTTCTAAAAGTAAAGGAATTGCTATACCTCCAGTAGAATTCACACCATCTACAACAACTCTAAAACGAGCCGATTCAATAGCTTTTACATTTACTAAATCTAAATCTAGAACTTCAATAATATGCAAATCTATGTAAGCTTTATTCTTCGTTATTTTTCCTAAGCTATCTACATCAGCAAAAATCATGTTGTCACTTTCTGCTATATCTAAAATTTTAGCGCCTTCAACGGCATCTAAAAATTCTCCTTTTTCATTTAATAGTTTTAACGCATTCCATTGTTTTGGGTTATGGCTAGCGGTTAAAATAATTCCACCGTCAGCATGTTCCATAGGCACTGCTACTTCTACAGTTGGTGTTGTAGACAATCCTACATCAACCACATCAATACCTAAACCAATTAAGGTGTTCATGACTAAATTTTGAATCATTTTTCCAGAAATCCGCGCATCTCTCCCAACTACTACTTTGTAGTTTTCTTTAATGCGTTGTTGTTTTAACCATACGCCGTAAGCTGAAGCAAACTTTACAGCGTCAATAGGTGTTAAGTTCTCTCCTACTTGTCCGCCAATGGTTCCTCTAATTCCTGAAATAGATTTTATAAGTGTCATATATTTTTTATTAAAACACAAATATAGTATTTCAAAATCGGATTTCTTAAAACGGAATTCGTAAATTTCACGAATGAACTACTTAGCGCATATTTACCTATCTGGCGATAACGATTTAGTTACAATTGGAAATTTTATTGCAGATGGCATTAAGGGCAAGCGCTATAAAAAATTCTCGAAAGACATTCAAATTGGTATATTATTGCATCGGCATATTGACACCTATACAGATGCGCACAAGACCGTTAGGCTAAGTACCAAAAGGCTTCATGAAAAATACAGCCATTATTCTGGTGTTATTGTAGATATTCTTTACGACCACTTTTTAGCTAAAAATTGGGCATCATATAGCGATAAACCCCTAGACAAATACATAGAAAAATTTTATGATTCTTTGGAAATTAACTACGATTTACTCCCTTTACGAATTCAAAAAATAATGCCTTATATGCTAGCAGATAATTGGCTTTTGAGTTATGCTTCTATTGATGGTATTTCAAGAGTTTTAGACGGTGTTAATAGACGTACCAAGAATCGTTCTAGTATGAACGAGGCCGTAGTTGAACTTGAAGAATTTTACACAGAATTTGAAAATGAATTTTCTGCTTTTTTTGATGAACTCATTGCTTCTAGTAAACAAAAATTAGAAGACTTAAATAAGGAACTACATGATTAAATACTTTTTATCAATTACCTTGCTACTATGCCTATTTGTTTCATGTAAACAAATTGATAAATCTTCTGTAAAAGGCCTTATTACAGAGCATGCCATGGTGGTTTCTGCTCGTGCTGAAGCTTCTGAAATAGGAAGCGCCATTCTTAAAAAAGGAGGAAACGCTTTTGATGCTATGTGTGCTACCCAGCTAGCATTAGCTGTAGCCTACCCTTTTGCTGGTAATATTGGTGGTGGTGGCTTTATGGTTTACCGAAAAGCAAATGGAGATATTGGGTCCATAGATTTTAGAGAAAAAGCACCGCTAGCAGCTACTAAAAACATGTACTTAGATGAATTAGGAGAGGTAATCCCTAATAAAAGCATACTTGGTGCCATGGCTGTTGGTGTACCCGGTACGATAGCCGGTGTTTTTGAAGTGCATAAAAAACTAGGTTCTTTACCTATAGAAGATATCTTAGAACCTGTAATAAACTTAGCATACAAAGGTGTTACAGTGACTAAAAAGCAAGAACAAAAGATTAAAAAATATCAACCTCTTTTCCTTGAAGCAAATAAGCAACCAATTATTTTGGATACTTTATGGAAAACCAATGATGTTATAAAATATCCTGAGCTTGCCAAAACGTTAGAACGCATTTTAAAACATGGTAGAGATGAATTTTACAAAGGTGAAACAGCTAAAATACTTGCCAAATTTATACAAGATAATGGTGGTATTATAACTGAAGAAGATTTAGCAAAGTATAAAGCTAAATGGCGGACTCCTATTACATTTACTTATGATGATTTAAAAATAATATCGATGGCGCCACCTGCAAGTGGGGGTATTTGCTTAGCGCAAATAATGACAATGCTTCAACCGTTTCATTTAGATGAATATGGGCACAATTCATTGAAAACTATACAAGCTATAACTGAAGCTGAACGACGCGCTTATGCTGATAGAAGTTTTTATTTAGGTGATTCTGATTTTGTTGAAATACCTATAGAAACCTTAATTAAAGACGATTATTTAAGCGGACGAATGGTTGATTTTTCTTTTGAAAAAGCAACATTATCAAGCGATGTTAGCCATGGTAATATTAAAATTATAGAAAGTGATGAAACCACACACTATTCTATTGTAGATCAGTTTGGGAATGCTATTGCCGCTACAACTACATTAAATGGTGCGTATGGTTCCAAATTATATTGTTCTGAACTTGGGTTCTTTTTAAACAATGAAATGGATGATTTTAGTAGCAAACCTGGAGAGCCAAATATGTTTGGCCTTATCGGTGCAGAAGCGAATAGTATTCAGCCAGAAAAACGGATGCTAAGTTCAATGACACCAACCATTGTTGAAAAAAACGATAAATTATATATGACACTTGGCACACCTGGTGGATCAACAATCATCACATCGGTGCTACAAACTATTTTAAATGTTCATGAATTTGGTATGACCATGCAAGAAGCTGTCGATGCACCACGTTTCCATCACCAATGGTTACCAGATGAAATCAGAATGGAACCTAATGCATTTGACAAAAAACTAGTAAAACAACTGGAAATTTTAGGCTATTCTATTAACGAAAAAGACTCACCCGTAATAGGCAAAGTCGATGGAATACTTGTTTTAGATGATAACTCATACGAAGGTGGCGCAGATTATCGAGGAGATGATACTGCTGTCGGTTTTTAATAGTTTTATTTCTATAAACCATTCTTATTTAATATTTTAGCCAACAATAAACCCAAAACTAAATCCCATTTCATGGCGGTTAAACCTAAAAAAATAGCAAAAATAATAGCTGGGGTCATCATTTTTTTGACACTACCAACCCTCATACTTTTTGGTTTTTTATATCTTAAATATAATGAGAATATTCCAACTGGCGTGCAAGGAGAACAAGCTGATGCCTTAGCCTACAAAATGCTAGATGCTTTAGCTTACGAAGCTTATAATACTACCAATTATATAGAGTGGACTTTCAAAAAAAGACACCATTACGAATGGGATAGAGTAAACAACACCTGCAATGTCTTTTGGAAAGCAAACAAAGTGGTCCTTGATTTAAACGATTATTCGAAAAGCAAAGCTTACATTCATAGTTTCAAGAATGAAAGTGAGATAGCTCAAGAACTTATCGAGAAAGCTATTACATATTTTAATAACGATTCCTTTTGGTTGGTAGCACCTTATAAAGTATTTGATAAAGATGTAGAACGCAGACTCGTAAAAACTAATAACAACAAAGATGCCCTACTGGTAACTTACACATCAGGTGGTTCGACTCCTGGCGATTCCTATTTATGGATTCTAGACGATAATGGTAAACCAACAGCATATAAAATGTGGACATCCATATTACCAATTGATGGTTTAGAAGCCTCCTGGAGCGACTGGACAATCACTGAAAGTGGTGCGCAATTGCCAACATTTCATAAACTTTTATTTTTAGGTTTAGAGATTGATGGTGTAAAGGGAACGAAGTAAGTTTAAACTGTTCAATTGGCAGGAGGTGGTCACAACTCCTTAATCAATCACCTATTTTAATTTCACATGGCGCCTGACTATGCTTTGCAAGTACTCGATCGTGACTCAATTTGGACTTTCCGCTACCATCCCTTCGTAAGTAATCTACTATTTTTGAATTTATCGTTTATGGCTTATAACCTTCCGCTTTAGTTTCTTTGTTAAAGAAAAAATCAAATAAAACTTAGGTAGAATTTAACAAAACAACAAGACAAACCCATTTCATTTTTAAGCTCAAAAAACGTAACTTCGCAACTTTGCGATTTTATGAGCCAATTCACAGATTTTATTGAAGTAAAAGGAGCCCGAGTGCACAATCTTAAAAACATTGATGTATCCATCCCCCGCGAAAAACTGGTAGTTATAACAGGCTTGTCAGGCAGTGGAAAATCCTCATTGGCTTTCGATACCATTTATGCAGAAGGACAACGCAGATATATTGAAACATTCTCGGCTTATGCCAGACAATTCCTTGGTGGATTAGAACGTCCTGATGTTGATAAAATTGATGGGCTCTCCCCTGTAATTGCTATCGAGCAAAAAACAACTAGCAAATCCCCGCGATCAACCGTAGGAACCATTACCGAAATTTACGACTTCTTACGTTTATTATTTGCAAGAGCTAGTGATGCTTATAGTTATAATACAGGTGCCAAAATGATTAGCTATAGTGACGAGCAAATTAAAGCACTCATCATTAAAGATTTTAACGGGAAACGTATTAATGTACTTTCACCAGTAATACGTTCAAGAAAAGGACACTATCGTGAGTTATTTGAACAAATAGCTAAACAAGGTTTTGTAAAAGTAAGAACCGATGGTGAGATTCGAGATATTGTAAAGGGCATGAAATTAGACCGTTACAAAACTCATGATATAGAAATTGTTATTGATAGATTAGTTATAAATGATACTATTGATAATGATAAGCGCCTTACCGAAACTATCAACACCGCTATGTATCATGGAGAAGATGTTCTTTTAGTTATCGATCAAGACACCAACGAAACGCGCTATTTCAGTAGAAGTTTAATGTGTCCAACTTCTGGTATTTCCTATCCAAATCCAGAACCAAATAATTTTTCATTCAATTCACCAAAAGGTGCTTGTTCTAATTGTAACGGTATAGGAACACTTTATCAAATAAATGAAAGCAAAATTATTCCGGACGATTCGTTATCCATTAAAGCTGGAGCTTTAACGCCTCATGGACCACAAAAAAATAGTTGGATTTTTAAACAATTTGAAACCATTGCACAACGCTTCAATTTCAAGTTAACGGATGCTTATAAAGATATTCCAGAAGAGGCAAAACAAATTATTCTTTATGGTGGCAATGATAAATTTTCAGTTGAAAGTAAAACTTTGGGAGTTACCCGAGATTATAAAATAGACTTTGAAGGTGTTGCCAATTTTATCGAAAATCAATATAATACGGCTGAATCAAGATCTTTAAAACGATGGGCCAAAGATTATATGGACAAAGTTGAATGTCCTGTTTGCCAAGGATCCCGTCTAAAAAAGGAATCTCTTTATTTCAAAATAAATAATAAAAACATAGCAGAACTTGCTAATACAGATATTGTTGATCTTGCTGATTGGTTCGATAATTTAAACGATCACCTTTCAGAAAAACAATTAAAAATTGCTGAAGAAGTTGTTAAAGAAATCAAATCTAGACTCCAATTTTTATTGGACGTTGGACTAGATTATTTAGCACTAAATAGAAGTTCAAAATCATTATCTGGTGGTGAAGCACAACGTATTCGCTTAGCCACACAAATTGGCTCACAGTTAGTTGGCGTACTATATATATTAGACGAACCTAGTATTGGGCTACATCAAAGGGATAATGAAAAACTAATTAATTCATTAATATCCCTTCGAGATATAGGTAATTCAGTAATCGTAGTGGAGCACGATAAAGATATGATTGAACGTGCTGATTATGTTATTGATATTGGTCCGAAAGCAGGAAAACATGGTGGGGAAATCATTAGTATTGGTAATCCTGATGAACTAAAATCACACAACACACTTACCGCAGATTACTTAAACGGCACTAAAACAATTGAAGTTCCGACAAAACGCAGAAAAGGAAACGGAAAGTTTTTAGAACTTAAAGGTTGTACAGGAAACAATTTAAAAAATGTGTCCGTTAAATTACCATTAGCAAAAATGATTGGAGTTACAGGTGTTTCAGGAAGTGGAAAATCTACGCTAATTAACGAAACGCTATACCCTATTTTAAATGCGTATTATTTTAATGGTGTTAAAAGACCAATGCCTTATAAAAGCATTAAAGGTTTAGAGCACATTGATAAAGTTATTGACATTAACCAATCTCCAATAGGAAGAACACCGCGAAGTAACCCTGCTACATATACCGGCACGTTTAGTGAAATCAGAGCCTTATTTGCTAAAATACCTGAAGCCATGATTCGTGGTTATAAGGCAGGTAGATTTAGTTTTAATGTAAAAGGCGGCCGTTGTGAAACTTGCAAAGGTGGTGGCTTACGTGTTATTGAAATGAATTTTCTTCCTGATGTTTATGTAGAATGTGAAACCTGCCAAGGAAAACGTTTTAACCGTGAAACTTTGGAAATTCGTTACAAAGGTAAAAATATTAGTGATGTTTTGAATATGACAATGAATGAAGGTGTCGAGTTCTTTGAGCATATTCCTAAAATTCACAAAAAACTAGAAACCATTAAAGATGTTGGTCTAGGATATATTACACTAGGGCAGCAAAGCACTACCCTTTCAGGAGGAGAAGCGCAACGTATAAAATTAGCTACCGAACTTTCAAAACGAGACACTGGAAATACCTTTTACATTCTAGACGAACCAACTACAGGACTGCATTTTGAAGATATTCGTGTCCTCATGATTGTGCTAAATAAGTTGGCCGACAAGGGTAATACAGTACTTATTATTGAACATAATTTAGATGTTATCAAAACGGTTGACCATATTATTGATATTGGTTACGAAGGTGGCAAAGGTGGCGGACAAATAATAGTTGAAGGACCTCCGGAGGCCATTATAAAACACAAAAAAAGCTACACTGCAAAATTCCTTAAAAAAGAACTAAATTAGCTCGCATTGCTAGACGCAATTATATTTAAAAAAGAAATTAAAGATTATTTAAAATAATAATTATGAGAAAAGAACAACACCACAAGGGTTGGAATGAAATAAAAACAAACGATTCTTGGGCCATTTTTAAAATTATGGGCGAGTTTGTTAATGGTTTTGAAAAGATGAGTAAAATAGGCCCTTGCGTTTCTATTTTTGGTTCAGCAAGAACAAAACCAGACAATAAATATTATAAACTATCAGAGAATATCGCAAAAAGTATTGTTGATGCTGGTTATGGTGTAATTACTGGTGGTGGGCCAGGAATTATGGAAGCTGGAAATAAAGGCGCACATTTAGCCGGAGGAACCTCCGTTGGTTTAAATATTGATTTACCTTTTGAACAGCACGACAATCCTTACATTGACAACGATAAAAGCTTAGATTTTGATTACTTTTTTGTTAGAAAAGTAATGTTTGTTAAATATTCTCAAGGATTTGTGGTTATGCCTGGTGGTTTTGGAACTTTAGATGAACTTTTTGAAGCGATAACCCTTATTCAAACTCATAAAATTGGTAAGTTCCCTATAATATTAGTTGGAACAGATTTCTGGGAAGGACTAATGGAATGGGTGAAAAAGACACTTTTAGATAGTTTTGGAAATATAAGTCCGAAAGATTTAGATCTTATCCATTTAGTTGATACAGAGGAAGAAGTCATTGCTATACTTGATTCCTTTTATAAAAACTCTGAATTAAGCCCAAATTTTTAAGGCTTTAACTTTTTTTATTCTGGACATAATTATGTTTGTATAATTACTCTAGAATCAAATTACAAGCCATCATATATTTGTTATATTACAACGCCTTAAATGAAATCATTAACCGTTAATGCTATTGAAAATTGAGAATTCGCTTTCTTTACTGTCTTATTTTCTTCGCAATCTGCTTCTCAACCTTTGGTCAGAATAAAATCGATCTAAAGGCTGCTTTTGATATAGAAAATAGGGAAATAAAAATCTCTCAAACCATCCAATTTCAAAACACGACGGATGCAGTTTTACATACCATATATTTAAACGATTGGAATAATAGTTATTCAACAAAAAAAACACCACTAGCAATTAGAATAGCTGATGAATACAAAAATGATTTTCATTTAGCAAAAAATGAAGACAGAGGATATTCTGTAATAGCTGTTATAAAACAAAATGGTGAGAATTTAGTCTTTGAACAATTAAAGAATCAAATTGATATACTAAAGGTAGAACTAAAAGAACCTTTAAAACCAAATGCAACTTATACCATTCATTTAGACTATTTAGTAAAAATACCCAATGCTAAATTTACTAAATATGGTATTACTGATGAAGGCCATGTTAACTTAAGATATTGGTATATCACTCCAGCAATTTATAATGGCGAGTGGCACTATTATAGCAATAAAAATTTAGATGATTTATTCATTCCAAAATCAGAGATTAATTTAGAGATTGAATATCCAAATGGCTACGCATTAACATCAGAACTAAACTCAAGTAAACCTATACAACTAACCATAATCAAAAAGTTAATCTTTACGGTAAAGATAGAATCAATAGCAAACTTTTTTTTAGCAAAAATTCTAGTTTTAAAACTTTACAAACAGATAACTATTCTATTATTTCAGATATAAATGATGAAGGTCTTGAGGTGATTGACAAAATATTAATCACAGAAAAAGTTACAGATTTCATATTTAAAAATTTCGGACAATACCCACATAAAAAGTTGCTCCTGACTCAAATTGATTATGATAAAGATCCGCTATATGGTCTTAATTTTTTACCAAGTTTTGTTAAGCCCTATCCAAATCACTTTAAGTACGAAATAAAAATTTTAAAAGTTGCTTTACATAATTATCTTGAAAACACACTTTTGATTAACCCGAGAAAAGAGCAATGGCTTTTAGATGGGATTCAGATTTATTATTTAATGAATTATGTAGATGAGCACTATCCAAACATGAAATTCTTAGGCACTATTGCTGATTTTTGGGGCGTTCGATCATTTCATGCTGCAGACATGAAATTTAATGATAAATATGTTTTGGCTTTTATGCTCATGGCGAGAACAAACAGAGATCAACCTTTAACCATGGCGAAAGATTCTTTGTTAAAATTCAACAAAAATATAGCGAATAAGTACAAAGCTGGTGTTGGATTAAAATATTTAGATGATTTTGTAAATCAAAATATCGTTGAAAATAGTATTGAATCATTCTTAAAACAAAAGAAATTAATCCCAACAACAGTCACCGATTTTGAGAACTATATTACCTCTAAAACTGATAAAAATATTGATTGGTTTTTTGAAGATTATTTAACTACAAGAAGTAAAATTGACTTCAAAATACGGAAAGTAAAAAAGACCAAAGATTCAATAACGCTTACTATAAAAAATAAAGAAGTAAATAAGATGCCAGTTTCTTTATATGCCCTACATAATGATAGTATCGTATCAAAAACTTGGGTACAAAACGTAAACGGTAGCAAAACTATTAAAATACCAAGATTAGATGCTAATAAATTAGTGTTAAATTACGAAAACACCATCCCAGAATTTAATTTAAGAGATAATTGGAAATCATTAAAGGGTTTCTTTTTTAACAATAAACCTTTTCAGTTTAGGTTTTTCCAAGACATTGAAGACCCAAACTACAATCAAGTCTTTTTTATGCCTATTGTTGAATTTAATAATATTTACGACGGGTTTACAGCAGGTGCTAAAATTTACAACAAAACAGTTTTAAGAAAGCTTTTTAACTACAAAATTGCACCTCGATATTCTTTTAAATCAAGATCCTTAACTGGTTCGGCATCAATATTTAAATCGCATGACATACAAAACAAAAATTTATATGCGATTCATTATGGCATTGTAGGCGGTTATAATTCTTATGCCGAAAACTTATTTGTAAGACAAATAACGCCATCTATCCAATTTCGATTTAGACAAAATAATGATTTTAGGTCCAACAAAAAACATTGGTTGAGCATAAGACATGTCAATATTCAAAGAGATCGGGATGATAGTAATATTTTAACTACCACAGAACCAAATTATAGTGTATTTAATATCAGATATGTTAATTCAAATGACAATCTAATTAACTATAAGAAATGGTATACCGATTTTCAGGCTGGACAAGATTTTAGTAAAGTATCTTTTAATTATGAATATAGACGCCTCTTTGAGAGTAACAGACAAATAAATATTCGAGCATTTGCTGGAGCTTTCTTAAAAAACAAAACAGATATCAATTCAAACTATTTTAGTTTTGCACTAGACAGACCAACAGATTACTTGTTTGATTACAACTACTTAGGACGTTCGGAAGCCTCTGGTATATTTAGCCAACAATACATTACTGCTGAAGGTGGATTTAAATCAAAATTGGAAACCCCGTTTGCGAATCAATGGATTACTACAATAAATATGAGCACGACACTTTGGAAATATGTACTAGCTTATGGAGATATGGGATTGGTTAAAAACAAATTTGATTCGGCTCATTTTGTTTATGATTCTGGAGTTCGAATAAATTTAGTTACTGATTATTTCGAAATTTATTTACCAATATATTCCAATTTAGGCTGGGAAATTGGACAACCTAATTACGACCAAAAAATACGATTTAAATTCACTGCAGACCCCCAAGTTCTTTTAGGCCTTTTTAGAAGGCGTTGGTTCTAAAATTTATATTATTACCACTTAACTGTTTTTAAAATTACATAATTCATAAAATACATATTAAAAATTGTATTTTCTTTACGGATAACATATTATTTTAACATAGATATTAATTGCAAAAAAGAGGGTTTTTCACTACTTTTGCCGAACTAAAGCATGAACCTATGCAACCCATAATCAACTTGAAAAACAATTTATCATTCGAAGATTTTAAAGCAGAAGTTATAAATGACTATAAAACTGCTATGGTTAGTCGCGAATGTAGTTTAGTTGGCCGGCGTGAGGTATTAACAGGTAAAGCAAAATTTGGAATTTTTGGCGACGGTAAAGAGGTTCCACAATTAGCTTGGGCAAAAGCTTTTATGAAAGGTGATTGGAGATCTGGATACTACAGAGACCAGACATTTATGATGGCTATTGGAGAACTTACTCCTGAACAATTCTTTGCTGGTTTATACGCCGATACAAACATAGAATTAGAACCTATGTCTGCTGGTCGTCAAATGGGAGGTCATTTTGCAACACATAGTTTGAATGATAATGGTAGTTGGAAAGATCTGAGTAAACAATACAATTCTAGTGCAGACATTTCGCCTACTGCTGGACAAATGCCTCGTCTATTAGGCTTAGCACAAGCATCAAAAATCTACCGAGAAGTTGGAGCTATAAACACTACAAATTTTTCAATAAAAGGCAATGAAGTCGCTTGGGGCACTATCGGTAACGCAAGTACTAGTGAAGGGTTGTTTTTTGAAACTATAAATGCTGCGGGAGTTTTACAAGTGCCTATGGTGATTAGCGTTTGGGATGACGAATATGGTATTTCTGTTCATGCTAAACATCAAACAACTAAAGAAAATATCTCAGAAATATTAAAAGGATTTCAAAGAGACAAAGACCATAAAGGCTACGAGATTTTACGTGTAAAAGGTTGGGACTATGCTAATCTTATTGAAACCTATCAAGAAGCTGCAACTATTGCTCGAGAAGAGCATGTTCCCGTTTTAATACATGTACAAGAACTTACACAACCACAAGGACACTCAACTTCTGGTTCGCATGAACGCTACAAAACACCTGAACGATTAGAATGGGAAGCCAAAAATGATTGTAATGTTAAATTGCGAGAATGGATTTTAGAAAGTGGTATTGCCACAAATGAAGCTCTTGTTGAAATTGAAAGAACAGCAAAAAGAGATGTAAGAGAAGCGAGAAAAAATGCATGGAACACATTTTTAAGACCTATAAAAAAAGAACATCAAGAATTAATTTCAATTTTAAAGCAAGTTGAAGCTAATAGTATTAATGGTGTTTTTATCTCAAAATTAAAAGATAGTATAGCTAATATTGATGAACCAACTAGAAAAGACCTTTTATCTCACGCTAGAAAAGCTCTAAGATTTACTGTTGAAGAGTCCTTTCCTGCGAAAAAAACATTAAGTAATTGGATTGATTCCATTTTTGAATATGCGCAACCTAAGTTCAGTTCGCATCTATATTCTGAAACACAACGGTCCAATACCAAAATCAATGAAATAAAACCAGCTTACGACGACGATGCTGAACAAGTAGATGGCAGAATCATCCTTCGTGATAATTTTGATGCTATTTTAAATAGTCATCCAGAAGTCCTAGTGTTTGGTGAAGATACAGGTAATATTGGAGATGTTAACCAAGGATTAGAAGGCTTACAAGAAAAATATGGAGANCTTCGTGTAGCAGATACCGGCATTAGAGAAGCAACTATTATTGGNCAAGGTATTGGTATGGCTATGCGTGGTTTAAGACCTATTGCAGAAATTCAATATTTAGACTATATATTGTATGCAATACAAATAATTAGTGATGATTTATCCACATTACATTACAGAACAAAAGGAAAGCAAAAAGCACCTTTAATTATCAGAACGCGTGGTCATAGACTGGAAGGGATATGGCATTCTGGATCTCAAATGGGTGGTGTTTTAAATTTAGTAAAAGGTGTTAATTTATTAGTACCAAGAAACATGACTAAGGCTGCTGGCTTTTACAATACCCTTTTACTTGGTGATGACCCAGCTATAGTTGTAGAATGTTTAAATGGCTACAGACTTAAAGAAAAAATGCCTAATAATCTAGGCGCTCTTAAAACGCCAATTGGAGTTGTAGAAACAATAAAAGAAGGTACTGATATTACTTTAATTTCTTATGGCTCTACACTACGGATTGTTGAACAAACTGCAAAAGATTTAATGGCTGTTGGTATTGATGCCGAAGTTATTGATGTGCAATCCTTAATGCCTTTTGATTTGAGTCATGATATTGTAAAAAGTATTGCTAAAACCAATAGAGTCATGATTATTGACGAAGATGTTCCTGGTGGTGCTTCTGCCTATATTTTAGACAAGATTTTAAACGAACAAAACGGATTTCAGTATTTAGATAGCGCACCAAAAACCTTAACCGCCAAAGTTCATAGACCCGCTTATGGAAATGACGGAGACTATTTCTCTAAGCCATCAGCAGAAGATATTTATGAAACTATTTATGATGTGATGCACGAATTGAATCCTAATAACTTTCCTAAACTGAGATAACTCGATTTTAAAATATAATCTTTTAAACCATTACCACAGTGATGGTTTTTTTATATTTATAGATTAATCAAAACAAGTTCATGAAAGCTGTTTCTGTAGTTACTATAAAAAAAGAATTAAAGCATCTGTCTTCTAGTGAATTAGCAGAATTATGCCTTCGCTTGTCCAGATTTAAAAAAGAAAACAAAGAGCTTCTCACCTATTTACTATTCGAATCTCATAATGAATCTGGCTATATAACAAGTGTAAAAAGCTATATGGATGATGAGTTTGAATTGATTAACACCAATAGCTATTTTTATATTAGAAAAAGTGTTCGCAAAATTTTAAGGAATGTTAAAAAGTTTATACGTTACTCACAAAAAAAAGAAACCGAAGTAGAACTACTAATCTACTTTTGTGAAAAGTTAAAACATTTTAAACCTAGTATAAATAGAAGTACACAATTAGTAAATATGTACCATAGGCAAATACTTTTAGCCAAAAAGACTATTGATAAACTGCATGAAGATTTACAATATGACTTTAATTTGATGTTAGAAGACTTATAATTTGGTTATACTTCAATTCTAATTCATAAGTTGAGCCTTGATCTTTAAAAAAATTACGATTACCTTCTTTTAGTACCGAACATAAAACATTAAAATACTTTATAAGCGCATTATTCTGATCATTCTAAAATTTATTTCTTCAACAATTCTCCAACAAACCCCTCGAATTCCTTTTTAAACTCTACATACTTTTCACCAGTGGCAGGCCCATTAAAACCAGTATGTATCTTTCTAACGTCACCTTTTTTATCAATAAAAATAGTGGTTGGATACGATAACACATGATTGAGCATAGGTAACTTTTCATTAGCTTTCACTTTACTTGATGAACCGTATTGTGCTAGTAACACAGGATATTCAATACCTACATTTTGTTTTAAGCGTTTGATATTATTAAAGGCTTTTTCTGGAGTTTTTACATACTCAAAAGCTAAAGCAACAATTTCTAAATCCTGGTCTTTGTTGTTTTTATAAAATTCCGAATAGTATTTACTTTCATCCAAACAATTTGGGCACCACGTTCCCATAATTTGGATTAATACCACTTTATCTTTAAATCTATCATCATTTAGAGAAACCATGTTTCCTTTTTCATCTGGAAAAGAAAATGCAACAGTACCAAACCCTTCTTTTAAATAGGTTAATTGATTCGCATCTGGTAATTTAAAAGTATCATTTCGCTTTGCGGTAAAAGGTTCTTTCCAATGATTGCCCGAGTAGAACATACCTGTCATAGTACTATCTTTTACTTCTGCATTAAATAAAAAGGCATGAGCGCCATCAAAAGTGGATAACTGCAATTGATTACCATTCAACACACCTTCTAAATATCTGTAATCTCCTGTTGTAGTTCTGAACGTTCCAATAACCTTATTTCCGTTTTGCTTAAAAATACCTTTGGCTATATATTTATCATCTTCAGAATTTGGACTAAATACGGTTTCCCAGTTTCCAGAAATATTTGAATCTGGTTCTTCAACAGTATCAAATCTGTCATTACCCCTTCCTGCCTTGAATTCCATAACTCGATTTAAACTTGGCTTTACAAAACGTCCATTTAAGCTTTCGTCTTCAATTTTAGCAACAATAAACCCTTCAAAAACTGGCATTTGCACGTAAACTGAATCATTTTTGTATTCAATTGCTTTAACTTCAATCACTTCTTCGGCATTAAAAACGTGTAATTCGTTTTCAGAAATAACTTCAAAATTGAGAGGCAAATTCAAACTATCATTAACTTTTAATTCTGCTCTATATCTACCATTTTCAAGTGTCCTAGTATTCGTTTCTTCTTTACAAGAAAACATTAAAATCGCTAATATTATAATAATGATGTGCTTCATAAAATGAATTTAAAATCTAATAATCGAAATCACAGCAATATACTAACAAAATACGAGGCTTTATTTGAATGCTAGCTGCAATATTTTATCTTTGCCAGTTCAAATAGGATATTGATTTATGAAGATTTCATATAACTGGTTAAAACAGTTTCTAAAAACAGATTGGACACCAGAACAAACCAGCGAATTACTTACAGATTTAGGACTTGAAGTTGAAGGTTTAGAAACCTACCAATCGGTTAAAGGTGGTTTAGAAGGTATAATTGTTGGTGAGGTATTAACTTGCGTTAAACATCCAAATGCTGATAAACTTAAATTAACAACGGTTAATGTTGGTGGTGACGCTCCTTTACAAATTGTTTGTGGCGCTCCTAATGTAGCAGCTGGACAAAAAGTACCTGTAGCAACTATTGGAACTACTTTATATACTGAAGAGGGAGAATCTTGGACTATTAAAAAAGGAAAGATTAGAGGTGAGGAAAGCCACGGTATGATTTGTGCCGAGGATGAATTAGGCTTAGGTAATTCTCACGATGGCATTCTAGTTTTAGATGCTAAAATTAAAGTTGGCACATTTGCCACTGATATTTTTGACATTGAGAACGATCATGTTTTTGAAATCGGTTTAACACCTAACCGAGCAGATGCCATGAGTCACTTAGGAACTGCGCGTGATTTGAAGGCTGGTTTAGTGCAAAAAGATGTGAATTTAGAATTAATTACACCTTCTGTAAGTGCGTTTAATATTGAAAATCGTACTTTAAAAATTGATGTTGATGTTATAAATAAAGATTTAGCACCACGTTATTGTGGTGTCACAATTTCTGGATTAAAAGTTGCTGAGTCACCTGCTTGGTTGCAACATCGTTTAAAAGCTATTGGTTTAAGTCCAATAAATAATATTGTAGATGCAACGAATTATGTGTTACATGATTTGGGACAACCTTTACATGCTTTTGATGCTGTAAAAGTTTCAGGTAATAAAATTGAAGTTAAAACTTTAAAGGCTGGAACAAAATTTATCACTTTAGATGGTATTGAACGCGAATTACATGAAGATGATTTAATGATTTGTGATAATAAAAAGCCCATGTGTATTGCTGGAGTTTTTGGAGGTATTGATTCGGGTGTTACAGAAAGCACCACAAGTATTTTCTTAGAAAGCGCTTACTTTAATCCTGTAAGTATCAGAAAATCGGCTAAACGCCATGGTTTAAATACAGACGCTTCTTTTAGATTCGAGCGTGGTATAGATCCAAATATTTGTGAATATGCTTTAAAACGAGCTGCCTTATTAATTCAAGAGATTGCTGGTGGTGAAATAACGAGTGACATTATTGATATTTATCCAAATAAGATTAAGGATTTTGAAGTTCGTTTAAGCTTTGAAAATGCTGAAAAATTAATAGGTGAAGAAATTCCTAAAGAAACTATCAAACGTATCTTAAGCTCTTTAGATATAAAAGTAAATAATGTTACAGAAACTGGTTTAGGATTAACCGTACCAGCGTATAGAAATGATGTTCAGCGCGAGGCAGATGTTATTGAGGAGATACTTAGAGTTTACGGATATAACAACATAAAAACGTCAGAAAAACTTAACGCATCCATATCTTCTGCTACTCGTTTTGAAGATTATAAAATTCAAAACATTGTCGGAAATCAATTGGCTTCTCAAGGTTTTTTTGAAATACTTTCTAACTCACTAACAACTCCAAATTATATTGCTCTAAGTGAACAATTAAAGGAAGAGCACAATATCACAATGCTTAATCCTTTAAGTAATGACTTGTCGGTATTGAGGCAATCGTTATTATTTTCTGGTTTAGAATCTGTATCGTTTAATATCAACAGAAAACGTGCTGATTTAAAATTATTTGAATTTGGCAAAACGTATCATAGTTTTGATGACAAACGGGAAGAATTTAAGCATTTATCCATTTTTTTAACGGGAAATGAAGCTTCTGAAAATTGGCATAGAACAAATAAGAAAACAGATTTTTTCCTAATGAAAGGAATTATTGTTTCTATACTTGAACGTTTAGGCATTACAAGATATAATGAATCTCCAATTAAAAGTGATTTGTTCGCTGAAGGCTTAAGTTTTGAATTAGGAAAAAACAAACTAGTAGATTTTGGTTTAGTAAAGAAACCAATATTAAAACATTTTGATATTACCCAAGAAATTGTTTATGCAGATTTTAAGTGGGATACTATTTTAGAGGTCATTAAGCATAATAACATTAAGTTTAAAACAATCCCAAAATATCCTGAAGTTCGTCGTGATTTTGCTTTGCTTATAGATGATAATGTAACATTTGAATCTATCTATAAAATAGCGAAACAAAGCGAAAAATCACTATTGAGAAACGTCAATTTATTTGATGTTTACCAGGGTAAAAACTTACCAAAAGGCAAAAAAAGTTATGCGGTTAGTTTTACACTACAAGACGAAAACAAAACCCTTACCGACAAACAAATTGATAAGATTATGAATAAGCTTCAAAATAACTTTGAGAAACAGCTCGGAGCTGAATTGAGGTAAATTTTTAATTTTAATAATACAAGCCACCTTTCAAGTTTTATAATTTGAAAGGTTTTTCTGTTTTATGCTTTATTTTGTATTCAAAAATTTTGTATCTTTAGTATACAACCTTTAAAACTTAAAGCTATGTCAAACTACATTAAAGTATTTACTGGTGATATTATTATTGCACAACGCATAATTTCTGATTTAAAAAAAGAAAACATAATTCCCGTAGTAAAAGATCAAACCGATTCTGGACTTATTCCTATTTTTGGTTCTTCCAATTCAATACTTAAACAAGTTTTCGTCCATAAAGACGAACTTGATAAGGCGGTTTTAGCAGTTGAAAATATTACTTCAGAATTACAATCTTGATTAAGTGGTTACGGCGTACATTTTATCGCGTAATTCCTTAATTTTTTTGTCTTGCATATATTCATCGAACGTAGTGTATCGGTCAATAACACCACATGGAGTTAATTCTACGACTCTATTCGCCACAGTCTGTGCAAATTCATGGTCATGTGTAGTAAATAAAATAGTGCCTTTAAAGTTTTTAAGCGAATTATTAAATGCCGTAATACTCTCTAAATCTAAATGATTTGTTGGCTCATCTAATTGTAACACATTTGCCCTCATCATCATCATTCGAGATAGCATACACCTCACTTTCTCTCCTCCTGATAATACTGATGATTTTTTAAAAGCCTCTTCTCCACTAAAAATCATTTTACCTAAAAACCCTCGAATATTAACTTCTTCACGCTCTTCCTCTGTAGTTGCCCATTGGCGCAACCAATCTATTAACGTTAACTCATTATTAAAAAATTCACTATTGTCTAGTGGTAAATAGGATTGCGTTGTTGTAACACCCCACATAAATTTACCAGAATCAGCTTTTTCTTTATTATTTAATATTTCATAAAAGGCGGTAGTAGCTCTAGAATCTCTTGAAAACACAACCACTTTATCCCCTTTAGCCAGGTTCAAATCAATATTTTTAAATAACGTTTCACCCTCAGTAGAAGCTGATAATCCTTCAATATTTAAAATTTGATCTCCTGCTTCTCTTTCGCGTTCAAAAATAATAGCAGGATAACGACGACTAGTTCGTCTAATATCCCCAATATTCAGTTTTTCAATCATTTTCTTTCTACTGGTTGCTTGTTTACTTTTTGCAACGTTAGCAGAAAAACGACGAATAAATTCTTCTAATTCTTTTTTCTTGTCTTCTGCCTTTTTATTTTGTTGAGCATGCTGTCTTGCCGCTAATTGCGAAGACTCATACCAAAAGGTATAGTTACCAGAAAAGTGATTTATTTTCCCGAAGTCAATATCTGATATGTGTGTACAAACTGCGTCTAAAAAGTGTCTATCGTGAGACACAACAATAACACAATTATCATAGTTTGCTAAGAAGTTTTCCAACCACGAGATAGTTTCATAATCTAAATCGTTGGTAGGCTCATCCATAATTAACACATCGGGATTTCCAAATAATGCCTGTGCCAATAGCACACGTACTTTTTGTTTACCATCCAAATCGGCCATCAAAGTATAATGAAACTCTTCCTTAATACCCAAATTAGATAACATTGAAGCTGCATTACTATCTGCATTCCATCCATCCATTTCTTCAAACTTAACTTGAAGTTCTCCTATTTTTTCAGCATTCTCATCTGTATAATCAGCATAAAGCGCATCAATTTCAGTTTTTATCTTATGTAATGGTTTGTTTCCCATTAAAATCGTTTCTAAAACCGTATGGGCATCATATAAATTATGATTTTGTTCTAAAACAGACATACGCTTCCCAGACTCTAAAGACACATGGCCTGAAGTTGGATCTTGTTTTCCAGAAATAATTTTTAAAAATGTAGATTTTCCAGACCCATTTGCTCCAATAATACCATAACAATTACCATTATTAAAAGAGGTATTAACTTCATCGAAAAGAACACGTTTACCGAACTGAACAGAAAGATTTGATACTGATAACATAGAGAATATTTAATTTTTGCAAAAGTAAAAAAAATCCATTGGTTATACGAAACATCTATAACTAATAATTTACTTATTAGCAGAAGTAATGATATGGATGCTACATGTGACAAATAAAAATAATAAGTTTTTGCACATGACATATAATGAGTCTATTTTTAAGTATTTAAAGCTGTTATGGGTGTATTTGTTTAGTAAATATTTAACAACGCATTAACATGACTTTATAAATACAAGCTATATTTTTGTTGGTATAAATGACTCGGAAAGGATTTATGAAGTTATACTTTACTTTGATATGTATTCTTTTAACAATCATCGGTTGTAAAAAAGATAGTAACGAGGTTACCATTGATTATGCTTACCTCGGTGGTGAGATAATTAACCCGAATACCAATTACATTGTTTTGTCTAAAAACGAAGTAATTCTTGATACGGTTAAGTTAGATGGTAGAAACAGATTTCTATACAAAATTGATGAGTTAAATGAAGGTTTGTACACGTTTAGACACGGTGGTGAATTTCAACTTATATTATTAGAACCTAAGGATAGCTTATTATTTAGATTAAACACTTTAGATTTTGATGAATCGCTAGTTTATAGTGGAAACGGAGATAAAAAAAATAATTATTTTATCAATGAGTATTTACAAAGCGAGCAGGAAGAAAAATATATTGTTGAACTTTGTCAGCTTGACGGTATTACATTTCAAAAACGTGTAGATTCTTTAAATGCTTCAAAAGTGACAGCATTAGAAAATTTTAGTAATAAATATGATCCGTCCCCTTTATTCTTAAAAATAGCAAAAGCAAATATTGATTATTCCTTTTTTTCTAGTAAAGAAGTTTATCCATTTGTGCATTACGGAAAAAATAAAGCTGCTATTTTAAAATCATTACCTGAAGATTTTTACAATTACAGAAAAGCTATTGATTATAATGATGGTTTTTTAAGTAATCACCATAATTATAATAAGTTCTTAAGGTATAATTTGAGTAACTTAACGCTTAAAACCCATGATAAACACGACAATAATGCTTGTTTTGATAGAAATTCATTGTGTTATAATTTAGATAGACTAAAGCTTATTGATAGTTTAATTACCAACCCAAAGGTTAAAGATGATTTATTATATCATTTCGCTATGGGTTATCTATCAAAAAGTAAAAATGAGGAAAGCAACAATGCACTCTTGAAGTCTTTTTTAGGTAAAAGTGAAAGTGAAAAAGGTAAAGAGTTGATGGTACGTTATACAAATTCAGTTAACAGCTTGAAAGAGGGCGTAAAACTGCCACAAATTAATGTAGTAAGTTATAATGAAGATGTGCTTAAAATTAGTGCTCTTATAGATTCGCCAACGGTTTTAAGTTTCTGGTCTCATACTTATTATAAACATTTTAAGGAAAGTCATTATAAACTAAAAGAACTAAAAGCAAAATACCCAGAAGTAAAGTTTATTGTTATTAATATAGATAATTATGGTTTAGAGAAATCTAAAAGACTATTGGAAGGCCATGGGTTCAATAAAACGAATGAATTTAAGTTTAAAAACCCGGAAGAGGCTTTAGATATCTTTGCTGTTTATCCTATGACAAAAACCGTACTTGTTGATAAGAATAAAAAAATAACAAACAGTAACACCAATATTTTTTCAACTCATTTCGAAGAGCAACTTCTTGGTTTAATAAATAAGTAAATTACAACTTGTAATGCTTCATCAAAAGTTTTTCATAAACCTTATCTGGAAGAATTCGCTTTAAAACAATAGAGAATTTCTGCATAAACTCCCCTACTTTATAATGCCCTTTTGGATTTGGAGTGTTTATAATTCTGTAAACCGATTTTGCCATCATATCAGGATCACTGCCATTATCAACGTGAGTATTCATTAAATCTAAAGTATCTCCATATGGCTTTTTATATGGTGAATCGTCAAGTAGCGGCGCATGATATCTCCCAGCAGCAATATTGGTTGCAAAATCTCCAGGGGCAATGTTAGTCATTTTTATGTTGAAGTCTTTTATTTCCATTCTAAAAGCTTCTGTTAAAAGCTCTAAAGCACCTTTGCTAGCACTATAAACACCTCTGTATGGTAATCCCATATAACCAGCAATAGATGTAATGTTTATTATTAAGCCAGCGTGCTGTTTACGCATTTGAGGCAATACTGCTTTAATAACATTTATTGGTCCAAAAAAATTAGTGTCAAAATTGTTTTTAATTTCAGCGTTTGGGGTTTCTTCAATGGGTCCTGTTATTCCTGCTCCAGCATTATTTATAACAACATCTAATTGACCTTCTTTATCAATAATGGTATTGACTGTTTTAGAAATAGTGGCTTCATCCTTTACATCTAAAGCAAGAATTGGGAACTTACTTTGTTTATACTTTTCAGGGCTTCTACTCGTTCCATAAACTATAAATCCTTTTTCACTTAAAAACTCACCTACAGATTTACCAATACCTGAAGAACCTCCTGTTATTAAAACAACTTTAGACATAATAATTGAAATATTTAATGCTTAAAAATACAATAATAATTATGAGATTCCCATCTTCATGAGAATACAATAAACTAAAAAATCTTGATTCGCTATAGCTTTCAAGATTTAAGTTGATTGTACAAAAAAAGGCAAGCTACCTACATCACACCGCTACGACCATTTACCTTTGCTTCGTTCCCGACCTGGAGGATTCAACAGGAGCTGGTTGTGTAGGACTTGCCGGCTGCAAAGATACAACCTTTTAAAATTTTCACAATGATTTTTTAAACTGATTTTAAATAAATACCTTGCTTTAAATTATAAATTTAAAATGAATAGATTCAAATATCTCACAATCATATTTTTAGGTGTATTACTAATTTCTTGTGGTACAAATTCTGGCCATAAAAAAAGTGATTTTACCATTAAAACTAATGCCATAAAGGGTAATATTTCTAATACCGAAACATTACAACTGTCTTTAGAAAACAAAAAGAATCATACTATTGATTCGGTTTTATATCGCTTAAACGGAAATATAATTAATAAGGCTTCAGCATTAAACAATTTTAAGCTAGGTAAGCAAACCGTTGAAGCCACTGTATATTTTGATGGCGAAAAACAAACAACCTCATCAACAGTAACCATTTTAAACAGTGAATTGCCTAAAGTATATACTTATAAAATAATTAATGAATATCCACACGATATAACATCCTATACAC
>JGI20152J14361_10000362_pt1 | contig 33326 bp, 31 predicted proteins | sample COG_02_FD_14361 | JGI IMG/M metagenome (IMG submission 14361)
ATTTCGGTCCTGACAGATTTGGATTCGGGGTGAATCTCAGGATACGCCGCCACTTCAATATGGAACCAGTCCCCCGTCGTCTCTCGAATAAATTTCACCAGCTCTGATGCATGAACAATCTTAGGGGTTCCGAGCCCTGATTGGCGATCGCCCCGCAGGGCGACGATGCGCCGGATACCCGCATCCTGATAGGCTTTTAAAAGTTCTCCAATGGTCTCCGAGTTATCGCCACCAAAAGACAAGTGGGGCGCAGCGGACGCACCATCTTGGCTCAAAGCAATGACCGTGTCCTTGGTGCCGTCTCGGGTCGAGCCACCCGCGCCATAGGTTACACTGACGAACTCATGGTCAAAGCGTTTGAGTCGGTCATGGGCGCGTCGAAGGCCACTTGCGGCGGCCTCAGTTTTGGGCGCTGAAAATTCAAAGCTAATGGGTAGTTTGGTCACGGCTTTGACTACACCTCGCTGGCAAGGGCTTCAGCGCGATCGGTTCGCTCCCAAGTAAAGGAGTCTTCCGTTCGACCAAAATGACCATAACTGGCAGTCGGTAGGAAAATAGGCCGCTTGAGATCGAGCATTTCAATCAAACCCTTTGGACGCAAGTCAAAGTGCTTGCGAACCAGAGCCTCGATTTTTTCGTCAGAGCGTTTACCCGTGCCAAACGTATTGACACTGATCGAGGTGGGCTCTGCGACGCCGATAGCATAAGAGACTTGGATTTCACAGCGATCGGCAATACCGGCTGCAACAAGGTTCTTCGCAACGTAACGGCCTGCATAGGCGGCGCTGCGATCAACTTTTGACGGGTCCTTGCCTGAAAACGCGCCGCCGCCATGCCGAGCCATGCCGCCATAAGTGTCAACAATGATTTTCCTGCCCGTGAGTCCGCAATCACCAACGGGGCCGCCGATGACGAAATTACCGGTGGGATTGATAAAATACTTCGTGTCTTTTGATAACCAGTTGGCGGGCAATACGGGCTTAATGATCTCTTCCATGACCGCTTCCTGAAGATCTTTCAAGCTGATATCGGGATCGTGTTGGGTCGATAACACAACCGCCTCAATGCCTTGTGCGACGCCGTTTTGATCGTATCGAAAGGTCACCTGACTCTTTGCATCGGGCGCAAGAATTTGAGTTGCCCGCTTTTTCGTACTTCGGCTTGTTTTTTAACGAGCAAATGCGAGTAGGTGATTGGCGCCGGCATTAAAACATCTGTTTCATTACTGGCATAACCGAACATCAGACCCTGATCACCGGCACCTTGTTCATGGTCATCGAATTCATCAACGCCCATGGCGATGTCGGGTGATTGCTTGCCGAGCGCATTGAGGACCGCACAAGATGCGCCATCAAAGCCAACATCCGAACTGTTGTAACCAATCTCTAAAATGACATTGCGGGTCACCTGCTCGTAATCAATTTCAGCGGTTGTTGTGATCTCGCCAGCGAGCACGACCATACCCGTTTTCACAAGGGTCTCGCAGGCAACCCGGGCGTTTGGGTCCTGGGCAAGCAGCGCGTCCAGGATCGCGTCCGAGATTTGATCGGACATTTTATCGGGGTGGCCCTCTGAGACCGATTCTGATGTAAAAACGCTGTTATTCGCCACGGTGCATCCCTAGTCAAAAATTGAGGACGAAATAGTACCGCGCCTTACTGAGGTAAACCAGTTTTGGCCTTGAAAGTGAGTCAAGATCAATCGGGCTAGATTTCATACAAAAGGGTAATGCATAGTGGTTAAAGCGGCGTCTGAGCCCGTTGCAACCACTAATAATTGCCCAATGACCCCCAGTGCGCGACAATGGGTTTTTCCCTTAAAAAGGTTTGCCATGAGCACATCAAGAGCGCGCGCTAATGCCATTCGAGCCCTAGCAATGGATGCGGTTCAAGCCGCAAAATCAGGTCATCCAGGCGCGCCCATGGGCATGGCGGACATGGCTGAAGTGCTTTGGGGACAATTCTTAAAGCATAACCCGGGCAATCCCAATTGGTGGAACAGAGACCGGTTTGTGCTCTCCAATGGCCACGGCTCTATGCTGATTTATAGCTTGCTGCACTTAACGGGCTATGACGTCAGTCTGGATGACTTAAAAGCCTTTCGTCAGCTTGGCTCTAAAACCCCAGGGCATCCTGAACTCGGTTATACGCCCGGCGTTGAGACCACCACCGGCCCGCTGGGGCAGGGACTGGCCAATGCGGTGGGGCTGGCGTTGGCGGAGAAATCGCTAGCGAGCACCTTTAATCAGGTGGGTGCGGATGGGCAAACCCTCGACATTATTGATCATCATACCTACGTCTTTGCGGGCGATGGTTGTTTGATGGAGGGGGTTTCTCATGAAGCCTGCTCGTTGGCTGGTACCCTTGGTCTGGGCAAGCTCATTTGTTTGTATGATGACAATGGCATCTCGATTGATGGTCCTGTTACCGGTTGGTTTACCGATGATACCGCTGCCCGATTTGAAGCTTACGGCTGGCATGTGATGCGCGCGGTGGATGGTCATGATGCGGACGCGGTGAGCCAAGCCCTTCGTGAGGCGAAAGCCAATCTGTCTCAGCCAACTTTGATCTGCTGTAAAACCACCATCGGGTTCGGCTCGCCCAATAAAGGCGGCACTGCGGGCAGTCATGGATCGCCCTTGGGTGATGATGAAATTGCGCTGACCCGAGCGGCACTGGATTGGTCCCACGCACCCTTCGTCATTCCTGAGGCGCTGAAGAATGATTGGGATGCCCTTGAAAGCGGGGCAGCCGCAGAAGCCGGCTGGCAGCAGACCTTTGCAGCTTACACCGAAGCATTTCCCGAATTAGCGCAAGACTTAACGCGTCGGATGCAGGGCGAATTGCCCGCAATCTGGCCCGAGGCGATGGCAACCCTGCGGCGTGATGCCCAAGCGGCCGGCAAAGTACTGGCCAGCCGGCAAGCCTCCGGCGAAGTCATTGCTCAGCTTTCGGCGCTATTACCGGAACTCCTTGGCGGCTCTGCGGATTTATCCGGATCGAACAATACCAACTGGCCTGCCGCCGCGCCCATCACGGCCGAAGACGCCAGTGGGAACTATGTTTACTATGGCGTGCGCGAATTTGGTATGACCGCGATCGCCAATGGCTTGGCCTTACATGGGGGCCTGATTCCGTTTACCGGAACCTTTTTGATGTTTATGGAATATGCCCGGAATGCGGTGCGGATGTCAGCCTTGATGGGGCTGCAGAATATCCACGTGTATACCCACGATAGTATTGGGCAAGGCGAAGACGGACCGACCCACCAGCCGGTCGAGCAGTTAACCAATTTGCGCACCACACCCAACCTGCAAGTATGGCGACCTTGCGATACGGTCGAGACCGTGAGCGCCTGGCAAGCGGCGATTGAGCGCCGGGCAGGCCCAACGGCGCTCGTGTTCTCGAGACAAAATCTCGCGCACCAAGACCGCGATGCCGATCAGCTCAGCGCGATTGACCAAGGCGGGTATATTTTATTTGAACCAGCCTCGACGCCCGTCGCAATTCTGATTGCAACGGGTTCGGAAGTTGAAATCGCCCGTCAAGCCGCACTGACCTTAACCGCCGGTGGCCAGCCGACACGCTTGGTCTCGATGCCCTGCGCTGAAGTGTTTGCCGTCCAACCTGATCACTATCAGCAGCAGGTGCTACCAAAAGACCGCCGCGTTCGCGTGGCGGTTGAAGCAGGCCATGGTGACTATTGGCGTAAGTGGGTGGGCCTAGACGGCGCGGTAGTGAGTTTAGATCGTTTTGGTGAGTCCGGCCCTGGGCCGGATGTGCTCGCCCATTTTGGCTTTAGCGCTGAGCATATTGTGGCGACGGTCAAGGAATTGCTCTGAGATGCGCTTGCCGAGTCTTTCGGATTTTGAAATCACCGGGAAGCGGTTGCTCATCCGTCAGGATTTAAATGTGCCCATGAAGGATGGTCGGGTGACCAGCCAGGCTCGCATTCGCGCAGCCTTGCCAACCTTGCAGTATGCCTTGGCGCAAGGCGCGCAGGTGATTGTCATGTCGCATCTCGGTCGTCCGAAAGAAGGCGTTGCGTTAGCCGATCAGCCTGAGGTCAGTTTGGCGCCGGTGGCGCAGGTGCTCGAACAGCTTTTGGGTCAAGAGGTTGCGTTGGTGGACCAATATTTGGATGGGTTGCCCGCCACAAAAGCGAAAATCGTCTTGCTGGAAAATATCAGGATCAATGTTGGCGAAAAAGCCAATGATGCAGGCTTGTCGAGGCAATTGGGCGCGCTGTGCGATATTTTTGTAATGGACGCGTTTGGTACGGCGCATCGCGCCCAAGCTTCAACAGCCGGGGTTGCCCAATATGCACCAGCGGTCTGTGTTGGGCCCTTGCTGGCCGCGGAGTTGTCGGCATTGTCCAAGGCGCTAGAGCAGCCAAAAGCACCGGTGGTGGCCATTGTTGGGGGTAGTAAAGTCTCAACCAAGCTAGAAGTGCTTGAGGCGCTGAGTCAAAAAGTCGACACCTTGATTGTTGGGGGTGGTATTGCCAATACCTTTATCGCGGCCGCAGGCTTTGACGTGGGGCGGTCTTTGCATGAGCCTGGTCTGATTGAGGCTGCCAAGCGCATCCGCACGCGGGTCCAGGTGCCCGAGGTCATTGATGTCGTCGTGAGCGATCAGTTACACGCCGATGCGCGCGCCGTGGTGAAGCCGGTTGAGGCGGTTACTGATGCAGACATGATCTTGGATCTCGGGCCGCAGACCATGGCGGCCTTGCTGCCGATGATTCAGGGCGCTGCGACCATCATCTGGAATGGGCCATTAGGCGTTTTTGAGTTTGAGGCTTTTGCCGGGGGCACCCGCACGCTTACTGAGGCGATTGCCGCAAGTCCGGCATTTTCACTGGCCGGTGGCGGCGATACTTTGGCCGCCATTGACGCCTTTGGGGCGGCTGATCAGATCAGTTATATTTCAACCGGGGGTGGCGCATTTCTTGAATTTGTTGAAGGTAAAACCCTGCCCGCCATCGCAGCGCTTGAGGCGAGGGTCGCACAGGACCAATTGGTCATCCATTCGTTAGAACAGGAGTAAAGCAATGGCTTTAGTGAGCATGCGGCAACTATTGGACCACGCAGCCGAGCATCAGTATGGCGTGCCGGCATTTAATGTGAATAACTTGGAACAGATCCGCGCCATTATGGAGAGCGCCGATGAAACCGATAGCCCAGTGATCGTGCAGGCTTCGGCGGGCGCGAGGAAGTATGCAGGCAGTAATTTTTTACGGCATTTAATTTTGGCCGCCATTGAAGAATTTCCACATATTCCTGTGGTGATGCACCAGGATCATGGCGCCTCACCGGCGGCGTGCCAGCGCTCTATCCAACTGGGTTTTTCATCGGTCATGATGGATGGCTCGCTCTTGGAAGATCAAAAAACCCCGGCAAGCTATGAATACAACGTTTTGGTGACGCAACAGACCGTTGCGATGGCCCATGCTTGCGGCGTAACCGTTGAAGGCGAGCTCGGGTGCTTGGGTTCGCTTGAAACGGGTGAGGCCGGAGAAGAAGATGGCGTGGGCGCCAGTGGCACCTTGTCGATGGCGCAAATGTTAACGGATCCAGATCAAGCCGCGGATTTTATTCAACAAACTGATTGTGATGCGCTGGCGATTGCCATTGGCACGAGTCATGGCGCTTATAAGTTTTCCCGACCCCCAACGGGCGATATTCTGGCGATCGAGCGGATTAAAGCGATCCATCAAAAAATCCCGAACACGCACTTGGTGATGCATGGCTCATCCAGTGTGCCTCAGGCGTGGTTGAAGGTGATTAATGCTTTCGGCGGCGAGATCCCAGAAACCTATGGCGTGCCCGTCTCTGAGATTCAGGAAGGGATTCGACATGGCGTTCGTAAGATCAACATTGACACCGATCTAAGGCTTGCCTCAACCGGTGCGATCCGGCAATTTTTAGCAGAACATCCGGCCGAATTTGATCCCAGAAAATATTTAGCCGCATCGATGGTCGCGATGAAGGACATTGTCAAAGCCCGGTACGAGGACTTTGGCACGGCGGGCAATGCCTCTAAGATTAAGCCGATTTCGCTTGAAGCAATGGCTGGCCATTACGCTTGATGCGGCCGCGGTTTGATGACGCGCTTGGAAAAGGGCCGATTTTAAGCGCTGCCGCGCCGCTTTTGGATACGCACCTCGCCGTCGACATCCATTAACAAAACATCGGCGCCTCGCCTCGCAAACAGACCATTGGTCACGACGCCGGCTATCTGATTAATTTGCGACTCCAAGTGAGCGGGGTCTGTGATGTTGAGATCGTGCACATCTAATATTTCGTTGCCATTATCGGTCCGGGTGTTTTCTCGCAGCACGGGCGTGCCGCCCAGGCCGACCAACTTCCGCGCGACCAAGGACCGCGCCATCGGAATCACTTCGATGGGCAGAGGGAAGGCGCCGAGCTGCTCGACCCATTTGCTGCTGTCGGCAATGCACACAAATTGATCTGCTGCGCTGGCCACGATCTTCTCACGGGTGAGGGCCGCGCCACCGCCTTTGATCATGCTAAAGGCGGGATTGATTTCATCAGCGCCATCGACGTAGACCGCCAGCGATGACACCTCGTTGAGCTCAACGACGCGAATACCGTGGGATTTCAATCGGTCAGCCGATGCAACCGAGCTTGCGACCGCCCCCGCAAACCGGTGCTGCACGCCAGCCAGGGCATCAATAAAATGGTTCGCTGTGGAGCCGGTCCCAACGCCAATGTACGCATCAACCTGCAACCAGGGGTCAATGTAGTCGGCCGCTTTGATCCCAAGGAGACGTTTGATTTCATCTTGATTCATGATTTGAGCCCCGGTCACGGTTTGTGATGGTTGAAGAGTACCTGATCTGCGCCAGGCCGAGGAAGCGTCTGCCGCTCGAATTGCGATGACCACCTCCGTCTTTGAGGCGTAGGGGTCGCAGGGGTCGGCTGCCTGTCCAGCTCGCGGAAAGGTAAGCGTGTCCTTACCCCAATGTAGGTTGAGCCCGTTTTCTGAACGACGATCTTAATTGCAGGTCGCGCCGAGGCTCGTGACCATCGTAAAGGGTCTAATCCTCCGCGCTGAGGTGGAACTGCTCAAATTCTGCTTCAAACGACAGCAGGGCCGGATCGGCAATATGGTCGATATAGAGTTTCCCGATGAGATGATCGAACTCGTGTTGGACAACGGTTGCGGCAAAGCCATTAAAACAGCGTTGCTGGGCACAACCGTCGGCGTCCAAGTAGTCAACCTGAATAGACTGGGGCCGATTGACGAACCCGCGTAAGCCCGGCACAGACAAGCATCCTTCCCAATAGCCTTTGGTTTCTGGGTTTAAAACGGTGACCCGGGGGTTAACAAAAACACTGAATTCAACGGCGCCCAAATCCCCATAGCGCGAAGGGCCCTCGTCGATTTCGATGATGGCCACCTGGACCATGTCATTGATTTGCGGCGCGGCTAAGCCGATGCCACCCGCATCGTGAAGGGTGTCACGCATATCTCGGATCAAGTCGCGAAAGCGGGGCGTGTTGATATCCTTTTCAGGAAAGGGCGTAGCAGGCGTTCGTAGGCTTGGATGGCCCATGCGAATAATGGTTCTGATGGTCATAGCAGCTCCAGCGCTTCGCGCGGTTTACTCGATTTTGATCTGAAAGATTTCTTCCGGTGTTAAAACATAGTCCAGCGGAATATCCCATGGGTTGGTGGGAAATGAGCACTGCTGAAACCCGTGGGCGAGTCCGATTAAGACTGGCCTTTTGGGCTCGGCCAAACAGTGCGCAAGGGTCCGATCATAGTAGCCGCCACCCATACCCAATCGCGCGCCGGTTTCGTTAAAGCCGACCAAAGGCATAAAGAGCGCGTCATGTTGCAGCAAAGGGACCTCGCTGTCCGCGTCCTGGATGGGTTCTAGAATTTCGTAGCGATTAGGGTGAAAGCGGGTGGTTGGGCCGATGCGAGCAAACGTTAAGGATTGGTTCGAGATAATGGGCAATGTGCAGGTGAGCCCAAGAACCAGGGCTTCTTGCAGGATCGGCAAGCCGGACAACTCGCCGTCGTTTGGCCAGTAGGCGCCGAGGGTTCGAAGGTTAAGACTCGCAATCAGGTGTTTTGCAGATTGTGCAACGGCCTCTGCCGCCCGTTGTTGTTCTGTTTGGGTGAGACCTCGGCGTTGACTGCGCAGGGCCTTTCTACTCGCTTGAACCAAAGCGTCCAATCTCCTTGTTGTTACAGCCGCACGAAGTATCTAAGGCTCGAAGGGTCGTGATAACCATGATTGTGCTCCAACGGATGACGCCCCAAGTTGCCGCTGTCTGAAAGGCCCTTGAACCCTGCGGTTCAAGACGGTGGTCTCCAACGATCCGAAGGCTCCCCGCAAAACGGATATGCGCACAAGACTCGAAAAAAGACCCCCTAGCGGTCGCTTAAAGGGTCGAGGACATATCGACTGGCAAACAACCCAGGGCGCGGCAGCAGTATAACAGTCTCGAGGTGAAAGGCGCGACGGATTGTGCACCAATCCGGGTTAGAGGCTGCTGGCCTTTAAAACTTCAATCAAGGCATCAACGCGCTGCTCGCTGTGTTTAAGCACTTCATGATTATCCGCAAGCGACAGCCGTGAGGTTTGATGCGCTCGGTCGACGGACAAGAAATCGTTCGTAATGTTCAATGCGGCCATGACGGCAAGACGGTCTAGGCCGAGCACGCTGCCGGACTTCTTAATCTCGCGCATCTTTTGATCCAGGTAGAAAGCCGAATCCCTGAGCGCTTGAACCTCATCGGCCGGGCAGCTGACCGGGTAGTCTTTATCAAAAATAGAAACAGTAATGGTTTCAGACGTCGCCATCTTAGTCTTGCTCCAGAGATTTGAGTCGAAGAATCATGCCTTCAACTTTGCTTTTAACGGCTACATTGCGTTCAAGGAGCTGCGCGCGTTCCTGAGTGAGACGTTGATTGTCTGAACTGAGCTGTTGCTGCTTTAAAAGCAACGCCTCGCAGAGTTGGGTCAGTTCGTCGAGTTTGGTTTCCAGGTCAGTCGGGCTCAAGGTCGGCTCCTTAGCGAATCCGTTAATATATAGGTCTGCTAGGACCAAGGTCAATTCAAAGCAGGCTCTGTGATGGTTGTACCTCGCCTGGAACAGGACTTTCTCATACAATAGGGGCGCGTATATTGGGACAACAATCGGTGACCGACTCTATTACAGACTTATTGAAAGCGGCAGGTAGTGATTGCGGGCCCGCAGAATTCCATGGCCAGATCGTCGCGCATGCCGCGCTGGCTGATAGGCGCCAAAAAAAGCTCCCGCAACAGACCGTTGCAGACTGGCTTGCACTGACCACCGTCAGCGAAGATTTGATGCAGGTCACTTCTGAGCTGCATCAGGCGGCGGTTGAAAGTTTAGAAGAATTTTCGGACTTTGATCTGACGCTCCTGTTGCCGGACGACCATGCCCCAATGGATGAGCGATTTTCGGAATTGACCTGCTGGTGTAGCGGTTTTTTACACGGGCTGGGATTGGCGCAACACGCCGAAGGCTTGTTGGCGCAGCCTGATATTCGAGAAATGCTCGAGGATCTTGCTGCCATCGCGCGTTCATTGGCCCCAGTCCCGGACTCGGAAGACAATGAAAGCGATTTTATGGAGATTCTTGAATACATTCGCGTGGTGGTTTTGACGATCGCAATCGACGCGGAACCCAGCCCAAGCAGGCCCGCTTGATGAAGCCGAGCGTATGAGTTTCCGAGTTTGTCAGGAGTCTGATCATGGCGCGATATGATTTTGTCATTGCTGGCGCCGGCCTCGTTGGACTCTCGGCGGCCCTGGCGTTAACGCGCCAAGGGTTAAAGGGTCTCATTTTTGATCATGGCTTAGCGCCGAGTGCCGCCAGTGGCGCAACCCAGGTCCTTGGGCTTGATCGATCCCCCAGGGTGAGCGCCATCAATCCCGCCTCGGTTAAATTCCTCACGCAATTGGGGGTCGCCCCGGCGTTTTTTGATCAAGCGGGTTGTTCTGTTTCGGGCATGACGGTTTGGGACGGTGATGGCAGCGGCGAACTGTCATTGCCGTCCGCGGGTTATATCATTGAAAATCATCGGTTGCTGAACGCATTATTCAACGCGCTTGGCCAACCATCGATTGCCGAGGCGCTGACCCAACAGTTTGAAGTTGGCATTGTTGATCTTCAGCAGGATGACGAAACGGTGTCGATCACGCTGACGACCGGCGAGACAATCCAAAGCGGGCTTTTAATTGGCGCGGACGGCAGTGCCTCGCGCACCCGAGACTTGCTGGGCATTCAAAGCGTTGCCTGGCGCTATGATCAAACGGCATTGGTGTGCGTTTCGGAAACGGCTTTGCCGCATCAAGGGATTGCGCGGCAAAGTTTTACGCCAGAGGGGCCATTGGCCTTTTTACCGTTACCGGAGCCGAATCATAGCGTGCTCGTTTGGTCGTCGACCCAGGCCCAAGCGCAGTTGCATTGCAGTGAAAAAGAATTTGCGGCAATGGTCTCAGTGCATAGTGCGCGCCCTTTAGGGCCCGTGACCGCGATCGGCGCGCGCGCCGTGTTTCCGCTCCAACAGCAGCACGCGATCCGCTATGCAAAAGGCCGGTCGGTCTTAGTGGGGGACGCCGCCCACAGCATTCATCCGTTGGCCGGGCAGGGATTAAATTTAGGATTTGCAGACGTCGTTAGCCTGTCACAAGCCATCGAGAACCTAAGGCTCGATCAAAGACAGTCATTGAGCGAGGCGCTGAGGCGCTATGAGGCGCAGCGTCGCCCTGTCAATTTAAGAATGACCGCCGCGACGGATCTGCTCAAACGCGTGTTTGATCCCCCAAGTCCTTTATTGAGACTGGCGCGAAGCACGGGCATGCGATGGTTGCAGAACCAGACCCGCCTGAAACAAGCGCTCAGCTTGGCGGCAGCAGGCCATCTGTAATCCATGCCGACATGAAGAAAATTCCTAGTGAAGCTGATTTAGTTTCGGCGTGAGCGCGATCGAAACTGGTTACAATAAAGTCTCTGCGAAGGACGGCTCATGCTAAAGAAAACGTGTCTCAATTCATGCCACATTGATGCGGGCGGGAAAATGGTGGATTTTGGGGGTTGGGAAATGCCCATTCACTATGGCTCTCAGTTGGATGAGCATCAATGGGTCCGCGAGTCTGCAGGCATGTTTGATGTCTCCCACATGACGGTCATTGATATTCTTGGCTCGGAGGCCAAGGCGTTTCTTCGAAAATTGTTGGCCAATGATGTTGATCGATTGAAGGCTTCGGGCCAGGCTCTGTATAGCGCCATGCTGAATCATGAGGGCGGGGTCTTGGATGATTTGATCGTCTATCGATTGAATGAAGGGTACCGCCTGGTTGTGAATTGCGCCACGCGCGAAAAAGATCTGGCCTGGATCAGGGCGTGTGCAGAAGCCTTTGAGGTGGTTGTCGTAACGCCCGCGCAGTTGTCGATTCTTGCCGTGCAAGGCCCGAAAGCGCTCAGCATCTTGCAGTCTGTCCTTGATCCAGCACAAGCGCGTTTGCTCAGCGAATTGGCCGTGTTCGAAAGTGGCTTCGCGGGCGATTGGTTTTTTGCCCGCACGGGGTATACCGGCGAGCAGGGCGCCGAAATTATTCTACCCAACGCCGGCGCTGAAGCACTTTGGCAGGCTCTGTTAGCCGGCGGCGTTCACCCCATTGGCCTGGGTGCGCGGGACACCTTGCGGCTCGAAGCGGGCATGAACCTATATGGCAGCGATATGGATGAAGGGGTGTCCCCGCTTGCCTGTAACATGGCCTGGACGGTGGTTCACAATGACCGCGGTTTCATTGGGGAAGGCGCTGTGCAAGCTGCGCGAGCCGCGCGCGTTCAGCCGCGTTTGATTGGGGTGATCTTAAAAGAGCGGGGCGTGCTCCGGGCGCATTACCCGGTTTATAGCGGGGCCGCATGTGTTGGGGAGCTGACCAGTGGGGCCTTCTCGCCGACCTTACAAGGCGGTATTGGATTTGCGCGAGTCAGCGCTGCCACCCAGCCGTTGTTTGTTGAAATTCGGGGAAAACGACTACCGTTAGAACCCGTCTCTCTACCGTTCGTGCGGCACGGCAAGCCCGTTTACACAGTAATTTCGTAGACATCACACAATGAGGACCATGAACCATGGCTGAAACTCGAGACAATGTTCGTTATCTGCCCTCCCATGAGTGGGCGCGATTAGAAACCGATGGCACCGTAACGGTTGGCATCAGCGATCACGCGCAGGATGCGTTGGGAGACGTCGTGTTTGTTGAATTACCGGAGGTAGGTCGAGCGGTTCAGGTGGGCGAAGAAGTGGCTGTTGTTGAGTCTGTCAAAGCGGCCTCTGATATTTACGCGCCGATTGCTGGCACCATTATTAGTAGTAACGAAGCACTCGATTCTGCGCCGGAAACGGTCAACGAGGCGCCCTTTGATGAAGGCTGGTTTTTCAGACTGCAGCCGACTGATGACAAGGCGTTGAATGAACTACTGACACCGGAAGACTATCGGGCGCTCTGCGCGGCGGACGATCACTGATCTTTTTGAGGAAATGCTAGATGCCCTTTATTCCCCACACGGCATTAGACGAGCAGGAAATGTTAGGCGCCATCGGGGTGCCCAATATTGATGCGTTGTTTGATGAAATCCCACGAAACCTGCGCGCCGCAACCTTAAGCGAGGTGCCCGCGGGCATCTCCGAGATGGCGCTGCAGCGGTTGATGGACCAACGGGCACGACTCGATGAAGTTGATTTGAGCTTTTTAGGCGCAGGCGCCTACGAGCATCATATCCCGGCGGCAGTTTGGGACTTGGTGGGCCGCGGTGAATTTATGACAGCCTATACGCCGTATCAGGCGGAAGCCTCCCAAGGCACCTTGCAATTAATTTATGAATTTCAAACCATGATGACCCGGCTCACGGCAATGGATGTTGCCAATGCCTCGGTCTATGACGGCGCAACCGCCTTGGCGGAAGCCATGTTGATGGCGGTTCGAGCCAATAAATCCAATAAAAGTAATCGGATTGTGGTCGCGGGTAACCTTAACCCCAACTATCACGCGGTCTGCCATACGATTGTTAAAAATCAGGGTTTGATTCTCGAAGTGCTCGACTACGATGCCAGCACAGGCTGCCTACCTGGATCGGTCGAGGCGGCGCTGGACGGTGCGGCAGCGTTGGTCATCAGTTATCCGAATTTTTTTGGTGGTCTCGATGACGTCGACTATTTAACGGACCTAGCTGCGAGCGCCGGCGCGCTGGTGATTGGGGTCGTCAATCCAACGGCCATGGCGCTCATTAAGCCGCCCGGTGAATGGGGCGCTCGGGGCGCCGACATTGCCGTTGGGGAGGGTCAACCCTTGGGTATACCGCTCGCGTCCGGCGGCCCGTATTTGGGCTTCATGTGTTGTCGACAGCAATTTGTGCGACAGATGCCGGGTCGGATTATTGGCCGAACGGTAGACCAAACGGGTCAGCCTGGCTATACCCTGACATTGCAAGCCCGGGAGCAGCATATCCGCCGAGGTAAAGCGACCTCTAACATCTGCACCAATCAAGGGTTGTTGGTGACTGCGGCGACGATTTATATGAGTTTGCTGGGCAATGAGGGCCTGCGTCAGGTGGCGCTAACCGCCCATGCAGGGATCAATGCGTTAACGGATTTAGCTTGCCAAATTGATGGTGTCACGGCGCGCTTTAGCGGGCCTGTGTTTCATGAGCGGGTTCTGGCATTGCCAGTTGACGCCAGCCGGGTCGTTGAAAAGATGGCCGTTCGCGGGGTTCTGCCTGGCCTTGCGCTTGGAGATTGGGTAACCGGCATGGCCCATTGCCTTTTGGTGAATGTGACCGAAACGAAAACCGCGGCAGATATCGATCTGTTTGCGCGTTTATTGGCCGAGGTGATCGAGGAGGTCAAAGCAACATGTTGATTTACGAACACAGTCGGCCGGGCCGAATGGCCAGAGCCCAGTATGTTGCCGCCGAAGGGGTTTCATCCGAGCTGGCGAATGACCTAGGGGTCCACGCACGGTCGAGTACCCTCGGGCTGCCGGAGGTGTCTGAACTGGAAGTGGTCCGGCATTACACCAACCTGTCTTCCAAGAACTTTGCCATTGATAAACAGTTTTACCCGCTTGGGTCCTGCACGATGAAATACAATCCGCGGGGCGCCCATGCGGTCGCGAGTATTCCGGGGTTCCTCAAACGACATCCGCTGGCGCCACTCGCCAACAGCCAAGGGTATTTGTCGTGCGCTTATGAACTGCAAAACTACCTTAAAGATGTGACGGGCATGCAAGCGGTATCGCTCACCCCGATGGCGGGCGCCCAAGGCGAATTTGCTGGGGTTGCAATGATTCGCGCCTATCATCAAAAGCGCGGCGATCACGAGCGGGTTGAGATTCTGGTGCCAGAAGCCGCTCATGGCACAAACCCGGCAACCGCGGTCATGTGCGGTTTCGTAGTGCGAGAAATCCCGGTGACGAAAGAAGGGGATGTGGATCTTGAGGCGCTTAAAGCGGCCGTTGGTCCAAGAACGGCCGGGCTTATGATGACCAATCCGTCAACCTGTGGCGTCTTTGAGCGCCAGATCCAGGAAATTGCGGAGACCGTGCACGAGGCCGGTGGGCTTTTGTATTACGATGGCGCGAACTTGAATGCAATCTTGGGCAAAGTGCGACCTGGGGATATGGGATTCGATGTGTTGCACATGAATCTTCATAAAACGTTTGCCACGCCTCACGGTGGTGGCGGTCCTGGTTCGGGTCCGGTGGGTGTGGGGGCGCGGCTGGCACCGTTTTTACCAACGCCAACCGTTGGCATGGATGAAGATGGGACCTATCGCTGGTTGGATCACAAGGATATTCCTGACACGATCGGCCGATTATCGAGTTTTATGGGCAATGCCGGTATCTTNCTGAGAGCNTATGCCTATGCTCGCTTGCTTGGCGCCGAGGGTATGAATCGGGTGGGGGAATACGCAACCCTCAATGCGAATTATCTGGCGAAGTCTTTGGAGAAAGCGGGCTACACGCTGGCTTATCCTGCGCGCCGTGCAACCCATGAATTCATTGTCACCCTCGCAAGCGAAGCCAAGCATCAACACGTCACGGCAATGGATTTTGCAAAACGCNTGCTGGACTATGGTTATCATGCCCCAACCACCTATTTTCCGTTATTGGTCCCCGAGTGTTTGTTGATTGAGCCGACAGAAACCGAATCAAAAGCGGAAATCGACGGTTTTGTCGCGGCGATGACTCAGATTCGTCAAGAAGCGATGACTGACCCGGCGCTGGTGACGACGGCGCCGCATACTTTGCCCATCACGCGCTTGGATGATGTTAAGGCCGCTCGGGATTTGGATTTGGCGTTTAAGGTTACCGCTTAGACGCCGATTGGGTCCCTCAGACTAATAATGGGCCAATCATGGGCCTCGGCGTGTGCTCGTAGCACGGGGTCCGGATCAACACAGACGGGGTGATCGACCTGTTGCAGCAGGGGCAGATCATTACGGCTGTCGGAATAAAAAGTGCTGCCTTGCAGGGTGAAGGGTTTATCTTCTAACCAAAGTGCCAGGCGGTCCACCTTACCCTGACCCAGGGTTGCAATGCCCGGCACTTGCCCGGTGTATTGCCCATTTTTGAATTCAGCAACGGGTGCGAGCAAGGTGTCGATGCCGAGTGCTGAGACGATGGGGCGCGTAATGAAATCAAGGGTTGCGGTAATCACCATCACAAAATCACCTTGCGCCTGATGCTGCGCGATTAATGCGCGGCCTTTTGGTAAAATGATCGGCTCAATGACCGTTGCCATAAACTCACTGTGCAGGATTTCTAAGGTTTGCCATGGAATACGCGCCAGTGGCGCGCAAGAAAATGCCAAGTAACTTGTGACATCAAGCTGACCCGCGCGATATTGCTGATAAAAACGATCATTTTCTGCTTTAAACTGCGCGCCATCGACCAAGGCCTTTGAAACGAGAAATTCGCCCCAAGCATGATCACTGTCGCCGCTCAGCAGGGTTTCATCAAGGTCAAAAATAGCTAGGGGCAAAAGCGGTCTCCTCTCGATTGCAGGGGGGATCCATGGTATAGGTGGATCAGGTGTCAAAATGACGGCTGATTAAAGTATAGGGTGTCCGGGAACAAATCAATATGATTGATGAACAGGGTTACCGTCCCAACGTGTGTATCGTCATCGCGAATAGCGCGGGACAGGTTTTCTGGGGCAAGCGTCGCCAGCAATCGGCTTGGCAGTTCCCTCAGGGCGGTATTGAAGCGGGAGAATCGATCGAGGCCGCGTTATACCGAGAGCTTCAAGAAGAAACGGGTCTGGTTGCAGAACAGGTTCAGCTCATTGCCGTGACCAAGCCCTGGTACCGCTATCGGTTGCCGAAGCACATGCTGAAAAATAATCAGTCGAACTATGTCGGACAAAAACAAAAGTACGGGCTACTTAAGATTTTGGATGACGCGCACCAGTTTGTGTTGGATCAGGATCGACACCCAGAATTTGATGATTGGGCGTGGGTTCCTTATTGGTATCCCGTTGGCGCGGTTTGGGCGCCAAAGCAAGATGCCTATCGGCGGGCGTTAAAAGAACTCGCGCCTTTTCTAAAGCAATGCCTACCAGAGGTTAAAAATCGTGCTCGAAGCACTTCGTAGAGTTGTTCAAGAGGTCAGCACGGCGCCGGATTTAACAGCGGCGCTTGAGGTGACCGTTGATCGTGTGCGCAGCATTATGACAACCGAAGTCTGCAGCGTTTACTTGCTCGACGATAAGCAAAATCGCTACGTGTTTAGAGCAACCCGGGGCTTGAATCAGTCTGTTGTGGGCAAGGTCAGCCTGGGCATTGGCGAGGGTTTGGTGGGTTATGTGGCTGAACGGGCCGAGCCGCTTAACGTTGAGGCGGTGACGCAGCACCCCCGTAATCAATATATTGCCGAAATTGGTGAGGATGAATTTAATGCGTTTTTAGGCGTGCCAATTATCCATCAAGGACAAACGCTGGGCGTTTTGGTGGTTCAGCAGCGAGATAAGCGCCGCTTTGATGAGAGCGAAGAAGCCTTCTTAGTGACGCTTTCGGCGCAGTTAGCGGGTTTGATTGCGCATGCGAAAGTGACGGGGCTGCTGGCGGTGAGTCGCCGAAAATCATCGCGGACTTTTACCGGCGCGCCGGGCGCGCCGGGCGTCGCCCTCGGCGTTGCCATCGTGATTTATCCTTCGGTCGATCTGAGCCAAGTGCCTTACCGAAAAGTACGTAACGTCGCACGTGAAGTTGATCGATTTACGAAGGCGGTGGCAGAAACCCGGGCCGAAGTAGAAGGCATTGCTAAAAAAATGGCGAATGACCTTCGGGAAGATACCCTTGGATTGTTTGACGCGTACTTGATGATGTTGGATGAGGGCGCAATTCCAAAGGAAGTGGTTCAGGGCATTAAAAAGGGCCAGTGGGCTCAAGGCGCTTTAAAACAAACGATCGAGACCCATCTTGCTCGATTTGATTTGATGGAAGATGCCTATTTGCGGGAGCGTTCCAACGATTTAAGAGAACTCGGCAACCGCATGCTCAGTCACCTCGAAAAGCGTAACCGGCGCCGGCTCCATTTCCCAAAGGACACGATTCTGGTCGGGGATGATCTGTCGTTATCCGATTTGGCTGCCGTGCCGAGGGAAAGACTCAAAGGGATCGTGTCCGGGCGCGGTTCCGTTAACTCGCATCTCGCGATTTTGGCCGAAGCCCTTGGGGTCCCGACCGTCATGGGTGTCCAAGACTTGCCAATGCCGCTGATTGATGGCGGGGATATTATTGTTGATGGCTTTCAAGGGGTGATCGTCACGGCCCCCACCAACACCCAGCGTCAGCAATACCGAAAACGTGCGGAGGAAGAAGCCGAACTCACACGAGACTTGGAAGGTTTGGCCGCCGCGCCGTGCATCACGCCGGATGGGCATCGAACGCGACTTTGGGTCAACACCGGATTGTTTTCGGATGTCGCTCGGTCGTTGGAGCGAGGCGCGGAGGGCGTGGGCCTGTATCGCACCGAAATCCACTACATGATGAGCGAGGCTTTCCCAACCGAAGAAGAGCAGCGTCAAATCTATCGAGCGCATTTGTTAGCCTTCTCACCCAGACCGGTCACCATGAGAACCCTTGATATTGGCGGCGATAAGGCGCTGCCTTATTTTCCGATCCAAGAGGAGAACCCCTTTTTAGGATGGCGCGGTATTCGGGTGTCTCTGGATCACCCGGAAATTTTTATTGCTCAGATCCGCGCCATGATTCGCGCCAGTGAAGGCATTGATTGTTATCTTAGAATTATGTTGCCTATGGTGAGCAGCATTGCTGAAGTGGATATGGCTCGACAACTCATCGATCAGTGCGTTCGAGAAGTTGAAGAAGAGGGTGTTGTTTTCAGACGACCCGATATTGGGGTGATGATTGAGGTGCCGGCGGCCGTTTATCAAGCCGAAGCCTTGTTGAAGCGAGTGGATTTCCTGTCCGTTGGCAGCAACGATTTGGTTCAGTATATGCTGGCGGTTGATCGAAATAACGCTCAGGTGGCCGGGCTTTATCAAGAATTTCATCCGGCCGTTCTGAAGGCGCTGAAACAGGTTGCGGATGCCGCGATTAAGGCGGGGAAGGGCGTTGGTATTTGTGGCGAGATGGCCGGTAACCCCGGTGCTGCCTTGCTGCTCATGGCGATGGGGTATCAGGTGTTATCAATGAATTCGCCCAACCTTTTGCTGGTCAAGAAAGTGCTGACCAGCCTAACCTTAACAGCGGCCAAAGCTTTGCTGGATGAGGTGTTACAGCTTGAAACGGCTCAAGAGGTCAAGCGCCGGACGGATGAGACCTTGACTGAGGCAGGCCTCGGGCAATTAATTCGGGTTCGTCGCTAGGGTCGCGCGCGATAACTGAAATTGGCTTGATCGCCTGCGCCGCCGCCGGCATGGAAGCCTTGTTCAGTGAAACGAACCTCCCCGGAGTGCTCAACGATTAAGGCCGACGAGACGCAAGTGCCGTAATCGGCAGATGCAATAAAGCTGTTCGAGAAGGGGCGCGCATCACCGGTGTCGCGTAAAATTTTAAGTAGGGCATCGATTTCGAGGTCTGGCCCAGCTAAGGTCGACTCGAGTCGATCCTGACCTTCGGTTACTTTTGGCCAGTCGCAGTTTAAGCGTTGATTGGATAACCCGTAGATCCCGGGCGCCAAAGGTTGCAGTGTGGCGCTTAAATTGTTGCCATAAAATAACCCGGTGTCATCCATCAATAATAAATTAAACCCGCGATAGTCTTCCCGATAGGGACCCACCTCTTGGTAAAAGACCTCAGCGGACTGCTGGCCACATAAAAACCGTTGGGCTAAATCGCCTCGGCTTCGGGTTTTATCCTCATCGCTTGGGGTTCGCCGGTAATTGGTGACCGCGGCAAAACGACCTTTTTCATCCACACCCAACCAGGTGCCACCGGCTTCCAAGTCGCGACCCGCTAAAAGGTTTGGGGCGTCCGACCAGAATGTGGCAGAAGCCGAGGGTCTGCCGTAGAATTCATCCCGATTGGCAGCCACCACGAGGCGATGGTGTTCATTGTGTTGGTAGGCCAATAAGATGAGGCACATATCGCGGGCAATCCAAAAGCGCGGTGAAGGCAACATATTAGCAGAAGGCACCGAGGGCCAGCCATGTTCAACTATCCTATTATTGATCCGGTGGCCATTTCCCTTGGGCCACTCAATATTCATTGGTATGCCATCTCCTACCTTTTAGGCTTCTTCATATGCTGGCGCATTATGTTGAGTATGAGCCCGATGCAAAGGCAGCCTTGGACACGAGATGCGCTCTGGGATTTGATTTCCTATGGGGTCTTTGGTGTGATTTTGGGCGGGCGAATGGGTTACGTGCTGTTTTACGGCTTTGATCAATTTTTAAACGACCCCTTGTCGCTACTTCGGATCTGGCAGGGCGGCATGTCGTTTCATGGCGGTCTCTTGGGCGTCATTGCAGCGCTTGCGTTGTATGCTCGGCGCCATGGCCGGAGGTTTTTAGAGGTTACTGATTTTGTGGCCCCGGGTGCCCCGCTCGCCTTAGGGCTCGGTCGAATCGGTAACTTTATCAATGCAGAGTTACCGGGTCGCATAACGGATGTCCCTTGGGCTTTGATTTACCCAGGGGATGTGGTCGGCCGACACCCGTCGAGTCTCTATCAGATGTGCCTTGAAGGGCCCGTGTTGTTTGGGTTGGTGTATCTTATCGCGCGTCAGGGGCGAGGCCTTGGGTTTAACTCTGGCGCTTTCTTGGTGCTGTACGCGGCCTTTCGGTTTACCACAGAGTTTTTTAGAGCGCCCGATCCGCATATGGGGTTTGTCGCCTTGGGCTGGATGACCCAGGGCCAAGCGCTCTGCGTGCCTATGATAATATTGGGGTTGTATTTAATGCTTCGTGCTCAATCTCAAGTAAATGCTGATGCGGGCGCCATTGCCGCCGTTCAAAAGCGCAGCCGAAAAAGGAAAACCAAATGATTATCGCGCCGAAAATTAAAGGATTTTTATGCACGACGGCCCATCCTGCGGGTTGCGTGGCCGACGTTATGGGCCAAATTGATCAGATTAAAAACGGCGGATCGATTCCGAATGTCCCAAAACGGGTGCTAGTGATTGGTGCCTCCGGCGGATACGGCTTGGCAACCCGCATCACCAGTGCATTCGGGGGGGGTGCCGAAACGATCGGCGTCTTCTTTGAGCGCCCAGCCTTAAAAGGGCGAACGGCCTCGCCCGGATGGTACAAGTCAGCGGCCTTTACTGACGCGGCTGAGGCGGCCGGTCTTTACGCCAAAAACTTCAACGGGGACGCCTTTTCTCAGACCCTGAAAGATGCGGTGATCGACACAATCAAAGCCGATTGGGGGCAAGTTGATATGGTGGTGTACTCACTCGCCGCGCCTGCGAGAACCTTAGCATCGGGCGAGACGGTTCGCAGCGTGCTTAAACCGATTGGTGAGTCCTTTAGCGGCGCGACCATTGATTTTAATTCTCGCGAGTTACGACGGGTTGCACTTGAGCCGGCCGATGAGACTGAGATTGCGGCAACGGTTAAAGTGATGGGCGGTGAAGACTGGGAAGACTGGATCGGGCAGTTAAAAGATCACGGGTGTTTAGCGCAAGGCTGCTTAACCACGAACTACACCTACTTAGGCAGCGAGGTTACGTTCCCAATTTACTATCACGGCACGATTGGACGCGCTAAAGAAGACTTGGATCGGGCGTCGCAGGCGCTTTCATCGGCCCTGACGGAGGTCAATGGTCACGCGAGGGTCATTGTGATGAAGGGCTTACTGACCCAAGCCGCATCCGCAATTCCTGGGATGAGCGTTTACTTGTCTTTGTTATTTAAAGCGATGAAAGCAGCCGGCACCCACGAGGGCTGTTTAGAGCAGGTCGATCGATTGTTCAGAACTCAGCTCTTCAGTTCGGCGCAAAGACTGGACGAGGCGGGTCGCATACGGATGGATGACTGGGAGTTAAAGCCGGAGATCCAAGCTTACGTCCAATCACATTGGGGGCAGGTGACCCAAGATAACCTCGATGAGTTGACTGATTTTGAGGGGTATCGGGCGGCATTTTTGAATTTGCACGGTTTCGATTTTGAAGGTGTCGATTACACCCTCGAGCAGGAACCGGATGTTCCGATGGCCGTCCAAGACTTCTAATACTGACGTGAGTTTGTGTTAAAACGCGCAGACCCTACAGCATTGTCCCGTAGGCCGGGCGCTGGATTCTGAGACAATCTGGCGCATGCTGGCTTTTCACTTCGATAATCAGATCGCACGCCTTCGACAGTTTGCCTTTAGCCTCACGGCCTTGATCGTTTGGTTGGCAAATGATTTCACAGCGATGGGTCTATGCTGGGCTGCCGCCTTGGCGAGCTACCCGATTGGATTGCACTGGGCCATACGCCGCATCAGGGTCATAGCGGGTCATCCTGATCGCGCTTTCGTGCTCGATACCGCTATGATTTTTCTGGTGCTTGCAACGCACCCCTTGGGTCTGCTGAGCCAGGTAGCCTTGATTGGCGGCATGGCTTTTGTCGCGCGGTTATGCCTTTTGACGTCGTCACAGTCCTATCAAGTGATTCGACTCATCCTGATTGTGGCTTTTGCGTTGTGTGGCGCGTCGGTTATTGAGGGTTTAAAGCACATTGGCCTGCAGGAGAGCCTGGGCTTGGGGTTATTGCTCGGACTGTGTTTTTTTTCAGCGCGGACAGTTGGTTTGGTGAGCTCGGAACGCGCCCGATTGTTTAAAGCGGCGAAGCAAGCGCATCAGCAAACCACCCAGCAATTAACGCGGGTGAAGCCGTATTTGTCGAAACCGTTGTTGGCGTCGGCGTTGCAAACAAAAGCCCCGCGGCGACTACCCCTTATTATTTTTTTTGCGGATCTTCATGATTCAACCGGTGCGGCAGAGCAGCTTGCCGAGCAAGCGTTCACGGATTTTCTCAACGACTATCTGACGCGAATGGGTCAATTGGTCTTGCGGTTTAATGGCACCCTCGATAAATACACGGGTGATGGCTTGATGGTCGTGTTTGGCCTAGAGGAGCCCGCGAGCCAGCAAGCGTTGGCTCGGCAATGTGCGCTGATGGCGCTCGCGATGCGGCGCGCGTTCCAGGGGCTTCAGGCAGATTATTTAGCGCAAAACCAGCCCTTTAAACCGGGTCAGAGAATGGGCATCCATGCTGGCGTTTGTCTTGCTGGCAGTGTCGGGCCTGCCGAGCAACTCAACTTTACGGTCCTTGGACGTGCGGTGCACGTAGCGGCACGTCTGGAGCAGCATGCTGGGCTCGATGAAATTTTAGTCTCGAAAGAGTTTGCGCAACTCCTTGGTGCTGAATTTGTCCTGGCAGCCCGGCCGCCGGCCGACATCTCTGGTTTGAGGCGCCCTTTGAATCATTGCGCGCTACTCGATTAACCCTTTTGTACTCAAGACTCGGTATAATCACAATTTTTGTGGAACGGGCTTATGAACGACGCGCTGTTAAATTCTGCTTTTTTGAGGGCTTGTCGTGGTGAGGCCACCGACTACACACCGATTTGGCTAAACCGCCAGGCCGGACGTTATATGCCTGAGTATCATCAAGTAAAAGGCAATACGCCGAGTTTGGATTTTTTTAAAACCCCTCATTTGGCCGCCCAGGTCACCTGTGATGCGCAGCGGATTCTGGGNGTTGATGCCGCAATTTTATTTGCAGANCTGCTCCCGATCTTAGAGCCTATGGGGNTAGAACTGGATTACTTGCCAGGCTTTGGGCCAAAGATTGCNAACCCGATTCGCAGCAATGCCGATATTGATGCGGTTCGGCTCACCCCGAGCCGGGAATCGATGCCGTATATTCGTGAAGCCATTGGCCTGATTCGCGCGGAGTTACCGCAGAATATTCCTTTAATTGGATTTGGCGGCGCACCGTTTACGCTCGCGTCCTACGCAATCGAGGGACAGGGCTCGAAAAATTATGTTCATGTAAAACAGCTGATGTATGGCGACTCGGTTGCCTGGCACGTGCTGATGGAAAAGATTACGGATGCGGCGATCGATTATCTCAATGAACAGATCGATGCTGGCGTTCAGGCTGTGCAGATTTTCGACAGCTGGGTGGGCGCATTGGGGCCCAGTGAATTTGAGCGATTTGTTCAACCGCATAGTCAACGATTGTTTGATGGCATTAGTGGTCAAGTGCCGGTCATCCATTTTGGCACCGGCAATCCAGCCTTGTCGGGCGCGATGGCGCGCAGTGGCGGCGACGTCTTAGCGCTGGATTGGCGAAGCGACTTAATGGCAACGTGGGATGAAACTGGGGTTACCGCCGTGCAAGGTAATTTGGACCCGATTGTTCTATGCGCAACCCAAGCGGCAGTTGTCGCCGAAGCCGATCGATTGCTGACAACGGTTGGCCCACGACCCGGCCATATCTTTAATTTAGGTCATGGCATTATTCCTGAGACGCCGGTTGATCATGTCAAGGCGCTGGTGGATTTCGTGCATGAGCGATCGGCCGTCTTGCGGCAGTGAAACCCGCTCAAATTATGAAACGGTTCTGAAAAACACTTTGGCGTTTCTTTGCCAGTTATAAAGGGATCGCTTGTCCTCAGGCAATTCTGTGACGGATGTCGCTTCAAAGCCGCGCTCTTTAAACCAATGAGCCGTTTGGGTGGTTAAAACAAAAACCCGATCGATGCCTTGCGCTTTAGCGGACGCAATGAGCGCCTTAAGCAACCGGTCGCCGTGGTCTAAATCTCGGTGCAGGGGATCGGTTGCAAGACAGGCAATCTCGGCGCCCTCACGAAATGGGTACAGGGCGCCGCAACCAATGATCAGGCCCTCCTGAACGATCACCCAAAACCGGTTTAACTCTGATTCGATCAATTCCCGTGAGCGTTTAACCAATGCGCCGGTCGCTTCAAGCGGTTCGATGAGGGCCAGAATGCCGTGGATATCGATTAATTGCGCGGGTCGAAGTTGCGCCGAAGGCGTTTGAACAATTTGGGTGCCGCAGCCTTCCCGGGTGAACAATTCTTCCAATAAGGCGCCGTCATGTTCAGGATGAATGAGATGGCATTTTGCGGAGGTTGCGCTTACGACCTTTTGGGCGGTTGTTAACACATTGATCAAGCTGGGCCACTGGGCTGGGTCCAGCGCAGCACAGGTTAGCTCACTGATGGCCTGCCCCGCATCATCGATTAGGCGATCCTGATCGATAAAATAAATCAGTTTGTCCGCCTGCAGCGCGGTTGCGATCTCGCCGGCAAGAACCGTTGGGTCCAAGCCAAAGGTTTCGCCAGAGAGCGAATAACCCAAAGGCGGGACGATTACCAAGGCCTGCTGATCCAGGCTCTTTGCCATCTCAAGGTGGTTCACGCGACGAACAATGCCGTCGTGTTCTTGATCGACGCCGTTGAGAATGCCAAGCGGTTGCGCTTTGATAAAATTGCCAGAGACCGCAACGAGATCTGAAGATTGGCTAACCGCATTGGGCAAGCCTGCTGAGAGCTGCGCCAGTAGGCGCTGGGTTGTGCCCCCGGTTTGTTCGAGGTAAGTCTCAAGATTGCGGGCGGTAATAACAGGATGACCTGTTTCAGAATCGGTCTTAACTTGGAGCGCCCCGGCGTTTGCGTGCACTACCACCAAGCGAACCCCAAGGGCATGCAATAACGTTAAATCTCTCGCAATGCTGACAAAAGCGCTCGGCCTGAGTGCGTCTTGATCCAAACTGACCACAAAGGTTTTATTGCGGTGGGCATAGATATAAGGTGAAGCGGTTCTAAACCATCGGATGGGATCTTGTTCGACGCTCATACTGGACCTAGTTGAAAAAAGCTTGCGAGGTTTGATTATACTCGCCATCACGTGTTTTCGCTTAGTGGCCGTTGGGCTAAAGGCGTTGGGGGTTTGCCCAGCAACCGATACCAATACCGCTGTGGTTCAAGGCGCTGCTAATATTGCTAGCCTGTCTCAATGGCAATGCGCATCAGCTAGAGGATTGTGAATCTATGCAACAAGAGAAATTAACGGTCGCGGGATTGGTTCAAGACCTCGTTTCGGATCAACGACTGTCCGCCGCCGATGCAAAGCTGTTTGCCGCCGGGGTACGGCAAAGCCGAACCAAAATGAATCATCCCATTGAGTTAATCGATGCGGCAGGCCTGACGGATATGGCCAATCCGGCGCAAACCCTGACGGCGGAAACCTTGATGCTCTGGCTCAGCAAAAGATCGGACCTGTCTTACTATCGCGTTGATCCGCTTAAAATCGACACCCCTTCAGTCACCCGTGTCATGTCCAGCGAGTTTGCCCGGCGGCATCAGATCTTGGCGGTTGAAGTCAATGCCAGAGAAATTCTGATTATTTGTAGTGAGCCCTATGTGACCAGCTGGGTCAGTATGATTGAGCAATCTCAGATCGGAAAAACGATTGTGCGGGCGCTCGCCAGTCCGGCTGATATCCGGCGCTATATTGACGAATTTTACGCGATGGCGAACTCCGTCAAAAAGGCATCGGCCCAAGGGTTGGCGGCGAGTGCGCTGGGTAACTTGGAGCAAATGGTCGAGCTCGGTCAATTGGATTCGATGGAGGCCAATGACACGCATATTGTGAATATCGTTGACTGGCTGTTGCAGTACGCCTTTACCCAACGCGCCAGTGATATTCATATTGAACCCCGCCGTGAAAAGGGCGCAACCCGGTTCAGAATCGACGGCATTCTGCATACTGTTTACGAATTACCCATGCCGGTTGTGAGTGCCGTGATCAGTCGGATTAAGACGTTAGGGCGCATGAATGTTGCTGAAAAGCGCAGGCCCCAAGATGGGCGATTGAAAACGAGAACGCCTAATGGTCAGGAAATAGAGCTTCGGCTCTCAACCTTACCCACAGCCTTTGGCGAAAAGTTGGTCATGCGAATCTTTGATCCGGCTATTCTCCTGAAATCGTTTTCAGAATTGGGTTTAGAGGCGCAAGAGCAAGTTGTCTGGTCGCAAATGGTTGGCCAGCCGAATGGCATTGTTTTGGTAACGGGCCCTACAGGCTCTGGAAAGACCACCACGCTTTATACCAGCTTAAAGCAGTTGGCCACCGAAATGGTCAATGTGTGCACTATCGAAGATCCCATTGAGATGGTGGAAGACGCGTTCAATCAAATGCAAGTTCAGGCAAATATTGATCTAACTTTTGCCGAAGGTGTGCGGGCGCTGCTCCGACAGGACCCGGACATTATTATGGTGGGAGAAATCCGAGATCTCGAGACGGCCGAAATGGCGATTCAAGCCGCATTGACCGGACATCTGGTGATTTCGACGTTGCATACGAATGACGCGCCCGCCGCCATTACCCGGATGCTTGAATTGGGGGTCGCACCGTATTTAATTAAGGCGACGCTGTTGGGGGTTATGGCGCAACGACTGGTGCGAACGTTTTGTCCACATTGTCGGTATGACATTGAGCCGGACCTCGATGGCTGGGCAGAACTGGTTCACCCCTGGGGGGTTGAGCCGCCGGTAAAAATGGCAGCAGCGGCGGGTTGTCAGGAATGTCGAGAAACCGGTTTTAAGGGCCGGGCCGGTCTTTATGAGCTTTTGACCATGAATGATCCGGTGAAGCAGCTGGTGGTTGGTCAGGCAGATGCCGGTCAGATCCGAAAAGCTGGGATGCAAGCGGGGATGCGCACTTTGCGATTGAGCGGTGCCGAAAAAGTTGCAAAGGGTGAAACCAGCATTGCGGAAGTGCTGCGGGTAGCGCCCGTTTCAAGTTATGAGTAATGGTCGCTGGTTTTGTCTCGCCTCAGGCGTCGTACAAGGTTGAGCGACCCTGCTCGGTTGTTTTGAACCGGCGGTGGACCCACCAATATTGCTCTGGCGCGTCAGCAATGGCGCGCTCGATATGGCGGTTGATGAGGCTTGTATCCTCTAGATCGGACTGGGTTGGAAAAGGGGCCTCCGGCGTTTTGATCACCACCGAATAACTGCCGTCAACGTGGCGGTAGTGACTCATGAAGACCACCTTGGCGCCGGTTAAGCGAGCAATGCGGTTCGCGGCGGTTGTGGTCGCGGCCGGCAGACTAAAAAACGGTGCAAAGACCGCATTCTGGCGCCCGTAATCTTGGTCGGGGGCGTACCAGAGCCGATTGCCTGCTTTAAGGTTTCGAATAACGCCGCGAATATTGTGTTGATCCAGGGCCTGCTTGAAATGATGACCCCGGCCGCGTTGCATCAGCCATTCAAGCACCGGATTTTTATTGGTTTTATACATGACGTTAAAGGGTCTTTGGCGGCTGAGTAAGGCGCCGGCTAAATCAAGGGTGGCAAAGTGCATACCGATGATCAGAATTCCCGGATCGGTTTCAGACCGATCCAGGTGCTCAAGGCCGATGAAGCGCACGGTTAAATCCGTGATTTTTTGAGGGTGTAACCAAGTCGTTCCGGTTTCAATCAAACCCTTGGCAGTTGAGCGAAGATTGGCCTGCAGTAACTGCGCGCGCGCCTCGGGTGTCCAATCTGGAAAACACAGGGCAAGATTGGCCCGGGCGATGCGGACGCGTCGGGGCGTAAGGTACTTTGCGCTGCGACCCAGCAGCCCAGCAAGTCGTTGGCGCATAGGTTGAGGTAATCCAGTTAAAACAAAAGCGAGCGCAATCCCGGTCCAAGTCAGCCAGTAGCGCGGATGAAAGAGTTTAGGCGGTCGTTGATAACGCGTTTGCACGGTAATGGCTCCATCGATGGGCCATTGTAAGGTGAAAATCGGTCTTTATAGAAATCGGGCGGGCAGTGCTAGGGTCTTTTCTCTATCGTAAATTGTCAGACAGTTAAACAGGCTGCGCCCTCTAGGCGGAAGACGGTGGATCTGGGAAAAGACCACGTGCGCATCAGGACAAAATCAAATCGAGTGTTTAGAAAAGCTTAAGGGTGATTGAGGATGCACCGGGCATCCTCAATCCATAGGTTAGGCAGGGGCTCATCGACAAGTCGCCTGCGCGCATGGGCTAAACCTACTCGCTCGCAGGGTCTGTAATAACGCGATCAATGACATGAATAATGCCGTTGGTCGTGTAGATGTCGCTGGAGATTACCTTGGCGCCTTGAATGCGTAAGCTGCCATCTTCAATAGCGATCCCGACTGCTTTTCCAGAAAGGGTTTCAACCATAGTGCCATTCAATGAGTAGGCAGTCACAGCGTCAACTGCTGAGCCCGCGATAACGTGGGTTGTCAGCAGCGTTGTTAAGGCTTCGGTATCTGCCAACAGGGCGGACAGCGCATCGGCGTCAATGAGGTCGAAGGCGGCGTCGGTCGGCGCGAACACGGTGAGTTTGCTATCCGGATCGCTCAGGGCATCAACGAGGCCGGCAGTTTCAAGGGCTGTCACCAAAGTCGTAAAGGTTCCTGCAGCGACGGCTGTGTCAACAATATTCGTTGTGACATCGCCTTTCGAGGGCGGTGGCAGCATGACGTTATCGATAACATGAATGACGCCATTTGACGCCATAACGTTGGCGCTCGTGACGGACGCCAAGTTTACAGTAAGACCAGTATCGCTTAGGGAAAGGGCCGTTCGGCCACCCGATTTTTCGGCGGTTGCATTGGCCATTTCGAGAATAGACTGATCGGAGGCTGCCACCGAGATTGCCCCATCCGCAAGTACGACTGCATCAGCGTAGACGTGGTAGAGCAGGATATCTGCGAGTGTTGCAGGATCCGCCAGCAGGCCGTTGATGGCGTCTGTACCCAATTTTGCGAAGGCTGCGTCGGTGGGCGCAAATACGGTGTAGCTTTTATCGGCGTCGGTTAACGCCCCAACCAGGTCCGCGGCGGAAAGGGCGGCGAGCAGCGTCTCGAAGCTACCCGCAGCGGTTGCGACTTCAGCAATATTAAGGGTCGGTGTTGGCAGCCCGGCTGCCCCAACAATAACCGTATCAATGACGTGGATCACACCATTGGATGCGTGTATGTCAGCGATGATGACTTTCGCGCCGCCAACGCGTAGTTCGCGCTTACTAGAAATTGAAATCGGCACTTCAGCGCCGCCAACGGTGGTCGCAGCGTTGCCACTGAGCGAGTAGGCTGTTACGGCATCGACAGCCGCGTCTGTGATGACGTGCTGCTGGAGAATTTCGGTTAAATTGTCGAGATCAGCCAGAAGCGCCGTCACGTTTGCCGAGCCCATCGCGTCGAAAGCAGCGTCGGTTGGCGCGAATACCGTAAAGGTGTCGGTCTCGCTGGCGAGGACGGTATCAAGACCGGTGGCACCGAGCGCGGCGACCAGCGTTGTGAAGCGCTCGTCGGCTGCAGCAATATTGACGATGGTGCTTTCGCTGGGCGTTGCATCCGCCGGCGGCATCAGAACGGCGTCGATTACATGGATCACGCCATTGTCGGCTTGAATGTCAGTTGCGGTGACTTTGGAAAGGTTCAGAAATAGGGCGTCGTTCTTGGCTGATACGCCAACCCGATCACCATTTGCCATTTCAACGGTCGTTCCCACAGCGTCAGTGGCGGCGGCGGAATCGAGCGCGGTACCACTAACGACGTGATAAAGCAGGATGTCGGACAAGGTATCCGGATCAGCTAAAAGATCATTGATTGCCGTCTCACCCAGTAGCGCAAAGGCTGCATCGGTAGGCGCGAAAACGGTGAGCGTTGCGGATGCGTCGTCGATCGTGCTCGTCAGACCTGCTGCATCGATCGCGGCTATGAGCGTCGTGAAGTTACCGGCCTCGATTGCAACGTCGAGTATGGTCGGCGTTGGCGCTGGCAAATCTGCTAGTGGAACCGGCTCTGGTGTTTTCGTATCAATGCCGTCGCAAGCGGTCAGGGCCAAGCAGGCTAAAACGAGGCCGGCAAATTTATTGAGTAAACGCATGATTGTTATCCTTAGTTATGAGCGTTAATCGGAAGTTACGTCGAGCCGGTTAGAACAGATCACACTGCTCTTGAGGTCAGTAAGAACCGAATTTTTTTATCAGACTAAAAATCCTTGTTATCCTCGGGCGCGTCGCCAGTTCCCTGGCCAGTCGCTTCAGCTGTGATTAGAGCGATCAGAAGATGGGTCAGTCAGCCTTTTGATTGCAGGAACCAGCCGATCGAAAACCCGACTGATGTGTCGTCGAGGCGCTGGCATTCAAAAAAGCGTCGGTTGTTGATCGTTTAGGTCTGTTGGCGGTGAGCGGTTTTTTGGATCATTATCCTGAATTAACCCTAGGCCTGTCAGGATCGTCTGAAGAACATCTGGATCGTTAAAAGAGGCGCGAGTGTAAGGCAAGAATCCGTCTTTACAGAATTCCGGCTATGGTAAACTTCTGCTGGCATCTAGTTTTGCGGCGCCATTCAAGGCCCTAATCATACAGCGACGTTTCGATGGTTCGATTTCTTTACAATATTTTGATCCCGCTACTGATTCCGGGGGCCCTGATTCGGCTTTGGTTCCGGGGTCGCGCTGAGCCTGCTTATCGACATCACTTGGCAGAGCGCTTTGGTCACCTGCCATCGAATTTGGGGGCCGGCGCGGATATCTGGTTGCATGCGGTTTCGGCCGGTGAAAGCATTGCAGCCGCGCCCTTGATTGAGGCCTTGTTAGCCCGAGGCCATACGCTGGTTTTGTCAACGACCACGCCGACGGGGCGAGCCCAATTGATGCGCCAGTTTTCTGGCCGCGCCGTGATTTGCTACGGCCCCTTTGATGTGCCGCGCTGTATTAAGCGCTTTTTAAACCAAGTCAGACCAAAGCTCGCATTAATGATTGAAACTGAAATTTGGCCTAACTGGACGACCGCCTGCGCGTCGCGAGGGATTCCAGTTGCGTTGCTCAATGGCCGGCTCTCTGAGCGATCGTTTAGTGGGTATCAAAAGCTCGGTTCGATGATGCGGGCTACCCTGCGTCAGTTCAGCTGGATTGCAGTGCAATCGACTGCCCATGCGAACCGGTTCACCGCCCTCGGTGCCACAGCGGATCAATTGTCGGTTACGGGGTCGATCAAGGCAGATCAAACGCTCCCGGCAGATTTTATCGAACAAGTCGCGATGATTCAGGCAAAGTGTGCCCAGCGCACGCTGTTGCTCGCGGCCAGCACCCATCCTGGAGAAGAAGAGATCCTGTTAGCGTCCTTTAAGGCGTTAAAAGTTGCGCATCCTGACCTGCTGATGGTGTTGGTTCCGCGCCATGTGCAACGGGCAATTGCCTTGCAAACGCTGTCCGCTGAGCTGGGATTAGTGTCTTGCCGAGCAACCCTCGACCGGGTTGCCGAGGATACGGATGTGATCATCGTTGATGTTATGGGTCAGCTCTTATATTGGTATGGTGCGAGCTCGGTTGCCTTTGTGGGCGGCAGTCTGGTGCCTCACGGCGGGCACAATTTTTTAGAGGCGGCGCTGTGCAGTTGCGCCATTGTGACCGGGCCTTGGGTCTTTAACTTTGAAGCCCAGGCCGAACAGTTTCAGCGCGCCGAGGCACTAACGCTCGTTGCGGATGAACACGCGCTGAGTGCCGCATTCGAGACGCTGTTGGTGGATCCCGTGATCAGGCAGCAGCAGATTGAACGCGCGCAACAATTGGTTGATGAGAGTCGCGGCGCGCTGGATCAATTATTGATGGGGCTCTCGCCTTGGCTGCCCGATCGAGCGGGCGTGCCAAGATGAAAATGCTGTTTTTATGCACTGGGAATGCTTGCCGGTCACAAATGGCGGAAGGTTGGGCACGGGCCTTGGCAAACCCCTCGGCAGTGATTCAATCAGCTGGAATCAAGGCCCATGGTTTAAATCCTCGAGCGGTTCAAGTGATGTTGGAAGCCGGGGTTGATATCAGTGCTCAGACCTCAAAGGTGATCAGTGCGCGCGACTTTGACGGACTCGATCTGGTTGTAACGGTTTGTGGGCATGCTGATGAGCATTGCCCTGTCGTGCCGGCAAGGGTTGCAAGAATCCATTGGCCGCTCCCAGACCCGGCCGGCGCTGAAGGTTTGGTGGCCGATATCGAGACCGTTTTTAGAGCCTCTCGCGATGATATTCGGGATCGCGTGCAGGCGCTTTTGATCGAGTATGATTGTTTAAAGGCGGCTTCGGACGAACGCTTGGCCCCGAAAAGGTGATAGGCTTGATTCCGAGACAAGGGCTGTGATGAACGTTAAAGAGACTCGGAAAAATCGTCGTTATGTACCAAATCTGAGTGCTGATTTGGAAAGCTGTGATGCCAATTACATTCGGTTTTTGCAGCTGTTCCCAAATCATCACACCCTTGATGCCTTGGTGTTTGCAGTATCGCTTGGCGAGCGTGAGGTCGATGTAGACATTAAGGTGACCGAGCGGTGCCCCTACACGACCTTCGTTACGATTTCGGTCACGGGCGGCTTGGACCAACTGTCTTGGTTGGTTTGGCCGCGATTATCGATTTGTTTGTACCATGATCTTTCAACGGCCGAAGTGCTTGGGATTGGCGATCATCAAAAGTTGCGACAGCGCTACGAAATGCCGAATCAAGCGCTCCATCATCCAGATGAAAAATCACAGGTTAATCGTGCCCTTGGGGAGTTGCTCGCGGTTTGTATTGAGCACGGTCGAACCCAAGACACGGTAATGATGGTCGATGATTGATACGGCTGGGATTCTTTCCCGTTATAATCTCGCGAGCGCTCGGGTCCGCTGAGATCTGGACTGAGTTCCTACCGAAACAAAGTTGAAATCTGGCCTGTGGCATGCACATGGGCTGCCTGAAGAAGTCATTAAGCGTTGGAATTTAAAATTTATGGCCAGTAATTATCAGTCGGATTCGATCGAAGTCTTAGAGGGTC
>JGI20152J14361_10000373_pt1 | contig 32738 bp, 32 predicted proteins | sample COG_02_FD_14361 | JGI IMG/M metagenome (IMG submission 14361)
AAGGTGGTAATATCGGTTTGATCGTCGAAGGCGATATCATTGAAATCGACATCCCGAACCGCACAATCAATGTGAAACTAACGGACGCCGAACTGGACGAACGCCGTAACGCAATGATCGCCAAAGGCGAAGGCGCATGGAAACCCGAAGAGGTCCGCAAACGCAAAATCAGCCGCGCATTGCGGGTTTACGCCGCGAATGTTGGCAACGCCAGCCAAGGCGCGGTGCGTTTAGAGCCATAAAGAATAAAGGGGTGGCCGATTAGGCCATCCCGCCATGCCTGTATATCTTTGTGCTTTAGACGCTTAAGCTAAATTATGGTAATTTAACTTAAGCGATTTCAAAAGAAGCCTTCATATGTGGGTGAAACGCACAAAAATAGCTGGTTTCCATATCGACTGTGACAATTACATCAAAGCTATTACCCTTCGTCAATTCACTAGTATCCCAACCACCTTCGTTTGCAGTAGCAGTATGAGGCGCTACATCTTGGTTGGTCCAACGGATGGTATCGCCAACTTTGACTTGAAGGATTTGGGGGGCATGATGAATTGGTCGAAAGCATTGATTGCGTTGCAACTTTTATCGAGGCCGCAGGTGGGCAAGTGCCTGATCACATTGTTGAAGGACGATCATTGATGCCATTTTTGTCAGGTGAAACTCCGGACAATTGGCGTGAATTTGCGATCAGCGAATATGATTATTCTGTGACACCAGTGGCAGAAAAATTGGGCGTCGAGCCACGCGATTGCCGTTTGTTTATGGTAGCCGATAAAAAATGGAAAATGATGCATGCCGAAGGTGGATTTCGACCAATGCTGTTTGATTTGGAAAACGATCCAAACGAGCTGGACGATCTGTGCAAAGATGGCCGTGCACCCGATGAAGTTCTTGAACTTATGTACGCGCGATTGGGTCGCTGGGGGCGGCGTATGTCGCAACGTTTGACCAAGTCAGAAGACGAGCTGAAAAACATGCGTGGCCGCTCGCAACGTCGCGGTGTTTTGCTGGGCCTGTATGACGGCAGCGAAATCGAGGACGAATTGATGGAGCGTTACATCGGCAAGGCCAATGCGAAATATACCCCTGAAGATACCTAACTGATCTTTGTCCTTGAATTAAGGTGACACTTTCGTCAGGTTGATACGGGTTGAATTAGCAAAGGTGCCGCAATGGGACAGAACACGACTTTGATTAAGAATGCTGACGTCGTTGTGACGATGAACGCAAAACGCGCTGAATTGAAGGGTGCGGATATTTTGGTTACCGATGGGGCGATCACTGCGGTCGGTACCAATTTGGGCCCTGCGGATAATGTGATAGACGCCCAAGGCTGTGTTGTAACGCCAGGGCTGATCAATACACATCATCATCTATTTCAATCACTGGTGCGCGGTGTTCCTGCGGGCCAAGATGCCTTGTTGTTTGGGTGGTTAAAAACGCTGTACCCAATTTTTCAAAAAATGCAGGGCGAAGACATGTATGTTTCCGCTCAATCGGGTTTGGGTGAGCTGGCGCTGTCTGGTTGTTCGTTAAGTTCAGACCATCAGTACATTTTCCCAAATGACGTCAAAATGGAACATGCAATCGAAGGTGCGAAATCCATTGGCGTGCGGTTCCACGCGACACGTGGCGCGATGTCTGTGGGGGAAAGTAATGGTGGACTGCCACCGGACAGCTTGGTGGAAAAAGAGCCAGACATCCTGCGTGATTTTGAACGTGTGATTGCTGAATTGCATGACCCATCGCCCAACGCGATGGTGCAGGTGGCATTGGCACCTTGTTCACCGTTTACAGTGTCCGAAGGATTGATGCGCGATGCGGCAATGATGGCGGTCGATAAGGGGGTCATGTTACACACGCATCTGGCTGAAAATGACGAAGATATTGCGTATTCTTTGGAAAACTTTGGGTGTCGGCCGGGTGAATATGCAGAGCGATTGGGTTGGGTTGGCGAACATGTTTGGCATGCACATTGTGTGAAATTGAATGCATCCGAAATCGATTTGTTCGCGCGATCAAAAACTGGTGTGGCGCATTGCCCTTGTTCAAATTGCCGGCTGGGTTCTGGTATCGCGCCGGTGCGTGCGATGCGGGATGCGGGCGTTAAAGTCGGCTTGGGTGTTGATGGGTCTGCATCCAGTGATGCGGCGCATTTATTGTCCGAGGCGCGCCAAACGATGTTGTTGCAGCGCGTCCATAACGGAGCTGATGCAATGCGTGCACGCGAGGCATTGGAAATTGCTACACTTGGCGGTGCGTCAGTTTTGAACAGAACTGATTTGGGTTCGATCGAAGTTGGCAAGCGTGCGGATATTGCGGTTTGGGATATGACAGGGCTGGCGGCGGCTGGTACATGGGATCCTGTGGCGGCATTGATTTTGAACGGGCCATTTAATGTGCGTGATTTGCTGGTCGAGGGGAACCCTGTGGTGGCCGAGGGGCAACTGGTGAACCAAGAAGAGGGCATGATTGTTGAGCGGGTGAATAAGCGGGTGAAGCGTTTGATGGCATAGTGTCAACGTGTGGACACTAGGTTAAGTATTTGATTTTAAATAAAGGATTTAAAAAATGAAATTTGGAATAGTAAAACATGCCTTTGGGTTGATTGTGCGAAATTTTGGGATGGCGATGCGGATTATGTTGCTGCCTTGGATGGTGATGACGGTGGTGTTTTTTGCCTAAAACCTTATAATTTTTGGGCAAATTTTGGCTACGCCAGGAGCGCAACCAGATCCAGAGATGATCGGATTGAGTGCTCTTTTGATGCTTGTGAACTTTGTTGTCATGATTGTAATTGGTATTTGGATCATTGTGGGGTGGCATCGATTCATTTTGGTGGAAGAAACACCTTTATCGTATTGGCCAATATGGCGCGGTGGCTTGATCAAGAGGTATTTCGCACGCGCGTTTTTCATTGGTTTAGCAATGTTGGTTCCGTTGATCGTTGTTTCAATCGGAGCTGTTATGTTGTTGGGTGCTAGGAATATGGTGATGGGGCCAAATGGCGATGCTCCGGCAATGTGGATGCTGTATTCGTTGATCATTGGGGCGTCAGTTAGTTATTTTTCATTACGCATCAGCTTTGGATTACCTGCGGCATCGGTCGAAAAGTTGATGTTTATTCGCGAGTCGTGGGAAGACACAAAATCTTATCAAGCTGAGATTATTGGGGCGAGTATCGTTTTGACGCTTGTGTATATTCCCGTGAATATCATCAATTTTAAATTTGTAAACAGCCTGCCGTTGATATTGATTGGGCAGGTGTTGGGTGCACTGATTATGTTGTTGAGCATCAGCGTTTTGACGACGCTTTATGGTGTGATCAAAGAGGCGCGCGAGCTGTCTTAGTTCGCCCACGGTAATGATCTGCGTGCTGTTAGATACGGCAGGCGTGTTTGCGCGGTGGTGACGGCGTCGGCATTTATCACTGCGGTAATCACGCAAGGCGTATCGCCTGCGCGTGCGATATCTTGACCATTTGGGCCAACGATACAACTGCCGCCGAAATAAGCTGCGCCGTTTTCGGTTCCTGCGGAATTGGCGTAGGCCATGTAGATGCCGTTTTCGAATGCGCGGGCGGGGGCTGTGCGTTCGGATACGACGCCCCAGTCAGCTCCCAATGCAGTTGGTGCCAGAACGCATTGCACGCCTTGGTCGGCAAGGTGGCGTAGGGTTTCTGGGAATTCGATGTCGTAGCAAATCAGGATCGCACATTTAATGCCTTTGAAGTCGAAAATTGTGGCGGTTGTACCAGGGGTGTAATGTTCCTGTTCGAAACCTGGCGGCAGCATTAGTTTACGGTGATTGGCGATGGATTTACCGAGTGCGTCAATGCATTGAGCTGAATTATAAACCGTGTCGCCATCGCGTTCCGAATAGCCATACAAGATTGCGGTGTTATGTCTTTTTGCTAGTTTGGCGATGTGTTTTGCTGTTGCACCGTCAGCGCGTTCTGCAACATCCGCGATATCGTTTGGGATGTTGTAGCCCTGCGCGAAGCCTTCGGGCAAAAGTATCAGATCGCAATTTGTACTGTGAGTTTTCAGTTGGGATTCTAGCCACGTCAGGCGTTCTGTCACACCATTTAATTCGCCCGCAGATTGGGCCAGTTTGAGGCGGAAGGACATTAGGATTTGCTCAGCAGAATTTCACGGGGATAATTGGTAAGGTATTCAAACCCTGTTTCAGTGACGACGATGGAATCGCCGATACGGCCTGCGGTGGAGCCATCGATGGAAATGCCACCATCAACGGCGAAGGTCATGCCTGCCTGTAGGATGGTTTCATCACCTGCTTTTAATTCGGGGGCTTCCAGATATGACACGCCGATTGAACGCCCCGTGCGATAGCCTGTTTCGTAGCCGCGTTCGGCGTACACTGCGTTTGCGGCGGCGGCCACCTCGGATGCGCGGATGCCCGGTTTGATTGTGGCGATTGCTGCCTGTTGGGCGTCTATTGCGGCTAGTTGGACACGCTCGCCTTCGGTTGATACCTCTTGGATGTGGAACATGCGGTCAAAACCGAGTTTGTATTGTTTGAATTGGGCCATGTTGCAAAAACAGAAATAGACGGGGTCGAATTTTTCGTACTGTTTGATGCTGGCGCGGCGGTGAACCATGGATGCATCTGTGCCGCTTTGTAATATTTGAAGATTATGGATCATGGGCGATACGAAGCGATCCCAGCCAGTATCGGTCAGAAATGTTGCCGCCTTGCGCGAGCCTGCGTTGATGACGGCAAGTGCGCTTTCGTATTCGGGGGCACCTGTGGTCAGTGATCCGTGGGCGGCGGCCATCATGGCACCTGCGATTTCGCCCGCTTGGCGCATGATGTTGATTTCGAAATCAGATTTAATCATGCGCTGGGCACCCAAGATGGGCGATATGTTTTCCAGAGGTGTGGATGGGTAGGTTTCATCCAAGAAATTGCGCACGATGGCCGGGATGTGATCGCGTTCGATCCAGATCGTGCCGGGTTTGTCGCTCAAGACGGAACCCAATGCGCGTGCCCAGCTGTTATCGCCGAAGTCTTCCCATTTGCGGATGTCTTCGACCCAAGTCATGGCCGTGACCATTTCACTCTCCATCAAGGGGGTGATGACAGTGGGGGCGTCGTGTGCGTCGACGATCAACATGGATGGGCGGCCAAATTCGATGCCCAGATATCCCCAAAAACCAGCCAAATATGCAATCGAGCTTTCGTCTGTGAAGACGGCTTTTGGGATGCCTAGATCACGCATACGTTGTTGAAGTTTGACTGTACGAGCCCGTGCGTGATCTAACATGTTTTTAACCCTTAAAAGTAACTGACTGATTTAAACCAATTTGCGATGACCATGCGTTCGCTGTCTTCCATATAGGACAGGTTTGCGGGGGGCATTGCATGGGTGATCCCAGCCTGAAGATAGATATCTTTTGCATAGGATGCGATTTGTGCACCTGTTTCCAATTTTACACCCTTGGGGGCCCAAAGAACACCATCGTACACTGGCTCTGCTGCATGGCACATAGAACAGCGACCCAGAACGATGTCGTGTACCTGTTCAAAATTTGCCGCTGCCATGTACTTTTCCTGGGACTTGGTCAGCATTGCCTCGGATTGGTTTTGAGCAGGAAGCAGGGACAACCACATGATGATGAAAAACAAGATGGTCGTTGCGGCCCATGTCCAATGCGGATTGCCTTTGCGTGCGTGAACAGAGTTAAAGTAATGGCGGATTGTTACACCCATCAAAAACACCAAACTGCCGATGATCCAATTATATTCTGTCGCAAAAGTTAGCGGATAGTGGTTGGACATCATCAAGAAGATGACGGGCAAAGTCAGATAGTTATTATGGGTCGAACGTTGTTTCGCGATTTGACCGTATTTTGGATCAGGTTTGCGACCTGCAATCAAATCAGCCACCACGATTTTTTGATTTGGAATGATGACCATGAACACGTTCGCGGCCATGATTGTCGCCGTTACAGCGCCCAGATGCAGTAATGCGGCACGGCCTGTGAATACCTTGGTAAAGCCCCATGAAAGCGCGACCAGAAGGATGTACAGTAAGACCATTAAACGACGATTATCATCGCCGAATTTAGAATAGCAAATTGCAGAATAAGTATACCAAACAACAACCATTGATCCGATGGATAGTAGGATCGCAACGGGTGTTGAAATGTCGGCAATATTTGGATCAATCAGATACAAATCCGAACCTGCGTAATACAGCAGTGCCATCAATGCAAAGCCTGACATCCAAGTTGCATAGCTTTCCCATTTAAACCATGTCAGATGTTCTGGCATGGCCGCAGGAGCCACCAAATATTTTTGGATGTGATAAAAACCACCGCCGTGCACTTGCCATTCTTCACCATAGGCGCCGTCAGGCAATTTAGGAACTTGGCGCAAACCAAGATCGAGTGCGATGAAATAGAATGATGATCCAATCCATGCGATTGCGGTGATGATGTGTAACCAGCGTGCTGCCAGTTCCGTCCATTCAATAAAAACTGCGAGATCGTACATTAGCTGCCCCTGTATGTTGAAAAGCCAAACGGCGAAAGAAGAAGTGGCACATGGTAATGGCTGTCCGCATCATTAATGCCAAAAGCGATTGGAATAATGTCCAAAAACAATGGTTCTGCCAGATTTGGATTTTGTGCGCGTAAATAATCACCTGCGTGAAAATCCAAACGATATGTACCGGTGGTGAATTCCCCAACAGGTAAAATGGGGCTGTTTGTGCGCCCATCATCATTGGTTGTCATCGTCGTGATAAGCTCATCACCACGGTATAAAACTATCTTTAAGTTCGCCGCAGGAAGCCCATTTCCTGTGTCTAAAACATGTGTTGTTAAAAATCCGTTTGGCATTCTTAGTCCCCTTGTGCGACCCGTATCTTGGCACTCAGGACACAAAAATGAAAGAGTGGCAACATATTTTCCTTCCCCTAGGGACAAATTTCGCGGATATTGTACTTCGCACGTTAAGGAATTCGTCATGAGTAGATACCCAAGAGACATGTGTGGCTATGCCGCAAACACACCAACCGCCAATTGGCCGAACAAAGCCAAGATCGCAGTTCAATTCGTAATTAACTACGAAGAGGGCGGTGAAAATTGTATTTTACATGACGACGAAGCATCCGAGGCATTTCTGTCCGAAATCGTTGGAGCAGCCGCATGGCAAGGGCAACGCCATTGGAATATGGAAAGTATTTATGAATACGGTGCGCGTGCAGGTTTTTGGCGCTTACACCGATTGTTCACCAAAAATGAAATTCCCGTCACTGTTTACGGCGTTGCAACCGCTTTGGCGCGTTCACCAGAACAGGTAGATGCAATGTTGGATGCAAATTGGGAAATTGCCAGTCATGGGCTGAAATGGATTGAGTACAAAGATTTCGAACCGCATCACGAAAATGATCACATTCAACGCGCGAAGGTTTTGCACGAACAAGTGACGGGCGAAGCCCCGCGCGGTTGGTACACTGGACGCTGTTCTGTAAATACGGTTGATTTGATCACGGCTGATGGATCGTTTGATTATGTGTCCGACAGTTATGCGGATGATTTACCTTATTGGCACAACAAAGGGGGCAAAGAGCAGTTAGTGATCCCGTACACGTTGGATGCAAACGATATGCGTTTCGCGACACCACAGGGGTTTAATTCTGGCGATCAGTTTTTCGCATATCTGCGCGATAGTTTTGATGCGTTGTACGCCGAAGGTGTGGACGGTGCGCCAAAGATGATGTCGATTGGTTTGCATTGTCGTTTGGCCGGGCGTCCGGGCCGCGTCCAAGCGATCAAGAAATTTATTGAATATGCGCAATCACATGCGGATGTTTGGTTTGCCAAGCGAATTGAAATTGCAGAATACTGGCATAAAAATCACCCAGCGCCAGATCGCACAACACAGCCAACATCCATGAACCGTGAAACATTCGTTGAAAAATACGGTTCTATTTTTGAACATTCTCCATGGGTTGCAGAACGCGCATACGATGCCGAACTTGGCGCTGCTAACAATTCAGCGCGTGGTTTGAAATCGGCAATGGCATTGCAATTTCGTATGGCCGACGAAGAAGATCGTTTGAACGTTCTTAAGGCCCATCCTGATTTAGCAGGAAAACTGGCGGCGGCGAAACGGTTGACCGCAGAAAGCACTGCAGAACAAGCCAGTGCGGGTTTGGATGAATTAACGGCTGAAGAACATGCCGAATTTACACATTTGAATAATGAGTACACCCTGAAACACGGGTTTCCGTTTATTATTGCCGTCAAAGGTTTGAGCAAAGATCACATCATGGCGCAGTTTAAAGCTCGTGTTTTGAATACGCGTGACGTTGAATTTAAAACGGCGTGCCGTCAGGTCGAACGTATTGCGCTCTTGCGCCTAAAGGAAGTCTTACCATGAGCTATTACGCACCCAAGGGTGGCTTGTTACCCCAATCAGTTACACCACAAGGACGTGCAAAATTCACCGAAAGCTATGCGTTTATTCCGACCGAAGTTTTCAGTGATATTGTAACGTCGAATCTGCCATTCTGGGAGAAGACACGTGCGTGGATCATTGCGCGCCCTTTGTCCGGGTTTGCCGAAACATTCGCACAGTATGTGGTCGAAGTTTCACCTGCAGGTGGTTCTACGAACCCTGAGCCGGATGTGGCGGCGCAAGCTGTTTTGTTTGTTGTTTCAGGAACGATCGAGGTGACGATCGATGGAAAAACGCACACGTTAAATGAAGGTGGTTACGCCTATATTCCGCCAGCAATCAATTGGACTGTTGAGAATACATCGGATAATGTTGCAACGTTCCATTGGGTACGTAAGCAGTATGAGCCTGTTACAGGCATTGGTATGCCCACAATTTTGGTAACGTCAGATCAAGAGGCTGCGCCGTCCGTTATGCCAGATTGCAATGGTGTGTGGTCTACAACCCGTTTCGTTGATCCAGCCGATATGCGTCACGATATGCATGTTAATATCGTGACGTTCCAAAAGGGCGGGTTGATCCCGTTCGAAGAAACACATGTCATGGAACACGGATTGTATGTGTTGCAGGGTAAGGCGCGTTATTTGTTGAACCAAGATTGGTATGATGTCGAGCCAGGTGATTTCATGTGGTTGCGTGCGTTTTCGCCCCAAGCCTGTGTTGCCACCAGCGATGAACCATTCCGATATCTGTTATACAAGGATGTTAATCGCCATCCAAAATTGACAATCAAATGAAGACTGTTTCGACCCAGCCGCTGAATGCGCAGGCATTTGCGCCTTATGGACAGGTGCTAGAATGTGCAGGCGACAGTATCGCAATAAACCAAGGTAACTGTCAGCGGTTTCACGATTTGGCAGAGCTGGAATTAGACGGCGGTGAAACGGGTATCAGTTTGTTTCATGCGAAGCTGCGTGAATTACCGTATGTTTTGGATTTAATGGAACGACACCCTTTGGGCAGTCAGGCATTCGTGCCGATGTCGCCTGATGGTTTTTTGATTTTAGTGGCAGATGATGACAACGGAACACCAGTGAATATTCTGGCATTTGTCAGCGCCCCAAACCAAGGGATCAACCTGCGTAAGAATGTATGGCATGGTGTTTTAACGCCTTTATCGGGTTCAGGCATGTTCGTGGTTGTTGATCGTATTGGTGATGGAAACAACCTAGAGGAATACTCATTAGTTGATCCAATTACAGTTTTGGCGGCACAATAACCCCTTCCTGTCACGTATTCGTGATTATTTTCTTGATTTTGCGCGAGATTCTGCCACTTTTCCCCTAAGTGCGTAGAAAGCGCACCTTAAGCACGCCCAAAGAGGCGTTAACCAAGGGGATAAATATGACAGATAGTACAAATAACTATTCGGATCCAAACGCGATGCCAGCAATGGGCACAGCAATTCCGTTAGGACTTCAACACGTATTGGCGATGTTTGCGTCAAACGTAACACCATCCATAATCGTTGCCGGCGCTGCTGGTTTGGCGTTTGGTGGAGCAGAGCAGGTTTACCTGATCCAGATGGCGATGTTATTCGCGGGTATCGCGACATTGTTCCAAACAATGGGCATGGGCCCGATTGGTGCACGTTTGCCAATTATGCAAGGTACGAGTTTCGCGTTTGTTGGTGTTTTGGCGGGTATCGCCGCGACCCAAGGTTTGGGCGTTGCACTTACAGCCTGTATCATCGGTGGTTTGATCCACTTTGCGCTGGGCGGCGTGATCGATAAGATCCGCTTCTTGTTCCCACCATTGGTAACCGGTTTGGTTATTTTGGCGATTGGTTTGTACCTGATCCCTGTTGCGATTAAATACGCGGCTGGCGGCGCGGCACCATTCCAAATGGAAGCTGCTAGTTTCGGTTCACTTAAGCATTGGACAGTGGCATTGAGTGTTGTTCTGGTTTCACTGGGTTGTAAATTCTTTGGTAAGGGTTTGGTTTCAACGGCTGCGATTTTGATCGGTTTGATTGTTGGTTACATCGTTGCAGGCATGTCTGGCATGGTCAGTTTTGCCGCTGTGGACAAGGCATCATGGGTGGCTTTGCCAAAGGTATTGCCATACGGTTTCGAATTCAGCTTAGGCGCGGTTATCGCGGTGACATTGGTATCAATCGTTTCAGCCATTGAAACAGTTGGTGACGCGTCAGCGACAACCAAAGCTGGTGCAGGTCGTGATGCGACAGATGCAGAAATCAAAGGCGCAACATATGCCGATGGTTTAGGTACTGCAGTTGCGGGTGTTTTCGGTGGTTTGCCAAATACATCATTTTCGCAAAACGTTGGTATCGTCGGTATGACAGGCGTAATGTCACGCCACGTTGTGACAATTGCTGGTGCGATTTTGATCATCTGTGGTCTGTTGCCAAAAATCGGTGCGGTTATCGCATCTATGCCTTTGCCAGTTCTTGGTGGTGGTGTGATCGTAATGTTCGGTATGGTTGCCGCGGCAGGTTTGAATATGTTGACAGAAGTGAACATGAACCGTCGTAACATGATCATCATTGCGGTTTCATTGGCATTTGGTCTGGGCCTGAATTTGGTCCCATCAGCGGTTCAATACCTACCAGGTGTCTTGAAAACGTTGGCAACATCTGCAGTGGCACCGACTGCTTTAGCTGCGGTTCTGTTGAACCTGATTTTGCCACAAGAAGACTAATCTAAAATATACGAAGAAAGGCCCTGCGTGATGCGTGGGGCCTTTTTATTTGCGCGGTGCGACATTTCGTGCAATGCTGTCCAGACTAACATCATGCGGGCGTTTTACGCCACATCGGATACCCGCAACATGATGATTGCAAAGAAGGTGGCGGATAACGTTTATGGAAATATCGTTTCTTCTGAATGGGGAAACAGTCCGACTTACTGTCACTGACCCTACTGTGACTGTATTGGATTGGTTGCGTGAAACCCAAGGTTTACGTGGTACCAAAGAGGGCTGTAACGAAGGCGATTGTGGTGCATGCACTGTGATGGTTAGCGACGTAAATGGAAACCAAGCGTTGAACGCTTGTATTTTATTTCTACCTCAACTGGATGGTAAATCACTTCGTACTGTCGAAGGGCTTGCGATTGGTGAAATTCTGCACCCAGTTCAAAAAGCAATGATTGACGAGCATGGATCGCAATGCGGTTTTTGCACGCCAGGGTTCGTGATGTCGATGGCGACCGCGCATGCAAACGATGCGGGTGACTATGATGATCAACTTGCGGGCAACCTGTGCCGCTGTACGGGTTATGCCCCCATCATTCGTGCCGCCGAAAAAATGGCGACCGAACCAAAGCCAGCATGGTTGGCGGATGACTATGCGTCTTTGGCGCAGTTGGAACCGACGACTGGCCACATGATGCCCACGTCACTGTCCGAGTTTGCAATCTGGTACAAAGAAAACCCTGACGCGACATTAATCGCTGGTGCCACAGATGCCGGTTTGTGGGTGACGAAAGGTTTGTCCGAATTGGGCAAAGTCTGCTTTTTAAAGCAGATTGATGAATTGGCTGAAATCGAAAATACGGATGTTGGTTTGGTTATTGGTGCCGGTGTATCCTTTACGCGATTGCGTGATTTGGTTGGCCCACTGTACGGCGATTTCGCCGAAATGCTGCGCCGCTTTGCATCAACGCAGGTGCGGAACGCTGCAACACTTGGTGGCAATATTGCTAACGGCTCACCCATTGGTGACAGCCCGCCTGCGCTGATTGCGCTGGGCGCAGAAATGACGCTGCAATGTGGATTTGAAACGCGTACGATTGCTGTCGAAGATTTCTTTATTGAGTACGGTAAACAAGACATTCGCGAAGGCGAATTTGTACGCAGTATCTTTATTCCCGATCAGCCAGATCGCTTGAAGTGCTATAAGCTGTCAAAACGGTTTGATCAGGATATTTCTGCGGTGTGTGGCTGTATATCGATTACTGTCAAAGACGGGATTGTCAGTACCGCGCGGATTGCATTTGGCGGCATGGCGGGAACGCCAGCGCGTGCCACAGCTGTTGAACAGGCCTTGGTTGGAAAGGCTTGGGAATATGACATTGTGGAAACCGCACTTCCATTGCTGGTCCGTGATTTTGCGCCAATGTCGGATATGCGCGCCAGCGCCGAATACCGTATGAAGGCGGCACAAGGTATGTTGATGCGTTACTTCCTAGAGGACAGCGGATTGCCAACACGTGTGTTGGAGGTGACGTCATGAGCGTACACAAATCGACACCACATGAAGCGGCGAAATTACATGTAACGGGCCGTGCGCGTTACACGGATGATATTCCTTTACCAAGTAACGCGCTGCATTTGGCATTTGGAACGTCCAGCGTGGCGTCCGGTCAAATTACCGAAATGAACCTGTCAGCGGTTGAAAATGCAAAGGGTGTTATTGCTGTTTATACCGCCGATGACATCCCCGGTGAAAATGATGTATCACCAATCGCACACGACGAACCGATGCTAACCAGTACGCAAGTCCAATACGTTGGCCAACCGATTTTTCTGGTTGTTGCGAACAGCCATTTAAACGCACGCAAGGCGGCACGGTTGGGGCAGATTTCATATGATGAGCAGCCACCAAACCTGACGATTGAGCAGGCGATGGCTGCGGACAATCCATTCGAAAAGCCACAAAAATTCCTAAAGGGCGATCCGCATGCGGCGCTGAATGCATCAACGCACCAAGTATCTGGAAGCATCGATATGGGTGGGCAGGAACATTTCTATTTGGAAGGGCAAGTCGCCGCAGCGATCCCCCAAGACGATGGCGATATGTTGATCCATTCATCGACCCAGCACCCATCTGAAGTTCAACATAAGGTGGCCCATACGTTGGGCGTGGCATTTAATGCTGTGCGCGTTGAAACACGGCGTATGGGTGGTGGATTTGGTGGCAAGGAAAGTCAGGCAAATCTGCCGGCGTGCGCATGTGCGTTGGCCGCACATTTGACCAATCGACCATGCAAATTACGTTATGATCGTGACGACGATATGGTGATCACTGGCAAACGCCATGATTTCAGAATTGATTACGATGTCGGCTTTGATGAGGTTGGCAAACTGAATTCCGTAATCATGGAACATTTTACACGCTGTGGTTGGGCGATGGATTTGTCTGCCCCTGTTGCTGATCGCGCAATGTTCCATTCGGATAATGCTTACAATTTGCCACATGCGGAAATAATCTCGCATCGGCTGAAAACCAATATGACCAGCGCCACTGCATATCGTGGTTTTGGTGGGCCTCAAGGTGCCGTTGCGATTGAGCGGGTCATGGATCACATTGCAGCCCATTTGGGAATGGATCCATTGCAAGTGAGACGCGCCAATTTTTATGTGAATGGCGATACAACGCCGTATCATATGACGATCAGTGACAGTGTGATTGCGCCGCTTGTTGATCAATTGGCAAAGTCGTCGAATTACGAAAAACGCCGTGCGGAAATTGAGGCTGAAAATAACGCAAACCCCAACGCTGTTTTGCGCCGTGGTATCGCGCTGACTCCAGTGAAATTTGGGATTTCGTTTACGCTGACAAAATACAATCAAGCCGGTGCCTTGGTTCATATTTATACAGATGGGTCTGTCCATATGAACCACGCAGGAACCGAAATGGGGCAGGGATTGTTCACCAAGATTGGTCAAGTGGCAGCCCATGCGTTGGGTATTGACCTAGGGCAAGTGAAAATTTCTGCGGCAGATACAGCCAAGATTCCAAACACGTCTGCAACAGCGGCATCGTCTGGAACCGATCTGAATGGCATGGCTGTGCAGGACGCGTGCAACACGCTGAAACAACGCTTGCAAACACTGTTACAGAATCATTTTGAAACGACTGCAGATGCAGAATTTTACAATGGTACAATTACGTTGGATGATCATCAAATTTCGTTCAAGGACGCGATCACTTTGGCATACGATGCGCGCGTGCAATTGTCAGCGACTGGTTTTTACGCAACACCCAAAATTAAATGGGATCGCGAAGCTGGGCGTGGGCATCCGTTTTATTACTTCTCTTATGGCGCGGCAGTATCCGAAGTTGTTATCGATACCCTGACAGGTGAAAACCGCATTTTACGCACGGACATATTACACGACGCAGGACAATCGCTTAACCCCGCATTGGACATCGGCCAAATCGAAGGTGGGTTTGTTCAAGGGGCAGGGTGGCTGACAACCGAAGAATTGGTTTGGGATGACAAAGGGAATTTGAAAACCCACGCGCCCAGTACGTATAAAATTCCCGCATGTTCTGATCGCCCACCAGTGTTTAATGTTGATCTGTTTGAAAATGAAAACACTGAACCGACTATTCACAAATCTAAAGCGGTTGGTGAACCGCCTTTTTTATTGGGTATGTCCGTGTTTTTCGCACTAAGTCATGCAATCAGTTCGACTGGCAATAAAAACGTCTACCCAAGTTTGGATGCACCCGCGACACCAGAAGCAGTCTTGAAAACGATCTATCGTAACGATGGGGGTGGCCATGGCTTTTGATCTTGACGCGATGATCGCGGCCACAGCGGACGGACCAGTGGTTCGTGTTCTTATCACAGGCCACAAAGGTTCGGCACCACGCCATGCGGGTACGACGATGTTGGTATGGGCGGGTGATACATTTGGTACGATTGGCGGTGGAGCATTAGAATTGCAGGCCATCGCAATGGCGCGTGATGTGATGGCACATGGCGAAACAGTTGCAACTACAATCCCACTTGGTCCCGCGTTGGGGCAGTGTTGTGGTGGTTCGGTCAGTTTGGTGATTGAACGTTTTGATGCGGGTATGATTCCGGTTTCTGGCACTGCATTTGCGCGGCCAATTTCGAAGTTATCGGTTGCCAGTTTGGCGGTAAAACGTGCCCAAGCTAGTTTGCGAAATACTTCTGAAATACCAAATCTGTCGGTTATCGATGGTTGGTTAATTGAGCCGATTAAACAAGCAAACCCACCATTGTGGTTGTACGGTGCTGGTCACGTTGGACGTGCAATTGTGGATGTTTTGGATGGTCTTGATGTGGACATTACGTGGGTTGATACGTCACTAGATCGCTTCCCTATGAACACGATGTCAACAAACTTGGTTGCAAAAAATCCTGCTGACGTTGTGCAATACGCACCTGCGAACGCAGATCACCTGATTATGACCTACAGTCACAAATTCGATTTTGATTTGTGCCACCAAATCTTGTCACAACCACACCGATCAGTTGGCGTTATTGGATCGAATACCAAATGGGTTCGTTTTCGTAAACGTTTGCTTCAACTGGGACACAATGCAGCGACGACGGACAGTGTGATTTGCCCTATTGGTGACCCAAGTCTTGGAAATGAACCGAAATCAATTGCAATTGGTGTCGCCGCGCAGATGATCAGATCAAGAGCCGCCCAGCCCAGCGCAGAGAGAGAGTTGAAATGACTTTGATTACGTTAAATGGATTGACCAAGGCCTATCCTGGTGTGATTGCCAATGACGATGTCAGCTTTGACATCGACAAAGGCGAGGTACATGCCTTGCTGGGTGAAAACGGCGCTGGAAAATCGACGTTGGTCAAAATGATTTACGGGCTGGTGAAGCCCGACAGTGGGCAAATGACATTTAACGGCGAAATTTTTGCGCCAGCGGAACCACGTGCGGCACGGATTGCGGGCGTTGCAATGGTGTTCCAACATTTCTCGCTGTTCGAGGCATTGAATGTGGCGGAAAATATCGCGCTGGGTATGGAAAACCCACCTAAACCAAATGTACTGTCGGAACAGATCCGCAACGTATCGACGAAATACGGGCTGACGTTGGATCCCGATCGATTGGTTGGTGACCTTTCTGTTGGCGAACGTCAACGTGTTGAGATTATTCGTTGTTTGTTACAAGATCCCAAGTTGTTGATTATGGATGAGCCGACATCGGTTCTGACACCCCAAGAGGTGGATGTATTGTTCACCACTTTGCGCCGCCTTCGTGATGAAGGAACTTCAATTTTATACATTTCGCACAAATTAGAAGAGATTAAGGCGTTGTGTGAACGCGCGACGATCTTGCGCCACGGCAAGGTTGTTGGAACGTGCGTGCCCAAAGACGAGACCGCGAAAAGCATGGCTGAAATGATGGTAGGCGCAAAATTAAAAACGCCAAAAAAATCAGCGACAAAGTTTGGTGCGCCATTGTTGGTGGTCGAAAACATGTCCCAAAAATCGATTGATCCCTTTGGAACCTCTTTGAAAAATATCACGTTCAACTTGCGCGCAGGCGAGGTGATGGGTGTTGCTGGAGTTGCTGGTAACGGCCAAGATGAATTGATGCTGGCGCTTTCAGGTGAAACACTTACGGACGCTGAATCGGTAAAACTTGAAGGCGCGTTCATGGGGCAATCTGGCCCAGTTGAGCGCCGCTTACGTGGATTGTTAACCGCACCCGAAGAACGATTAGGGCACGCAGCGGCGCCTGATATGAGCCTTACTGAAAATACGTTGCTGTCTGGGTTTCAACGTCAAAAATTAGGACGCCGAGGATTCGTCAACAAAGCAGGTGCTGCCGCATTTGCACAAAAAATTATCGAAGAATTTGATGTGCGCACACCGTCCGTTCGCAATACGGCGAAATCACTGTCAGGCGGGAATTTGCAAAAATTCGTGGTCGGACGCGAGGTGTTGCAAAACCCCACTGTTTTCATCGTCAACCAACCGACATGGGGCGTTGATGCCGCCGCTGCCGCATCCATTCGACAAGCATTATTGGAACTGGCATCAGGGGGCGCTGGTGTTTTGGTTATCAGTCAAGATTTGGATGAACTAATGGAAATTTCAGATACCTTTGCCGTTCTGTCCGAAGGCAACATGTCCACCCCACGCCCAGCAAAAGGCGTAACAGTCGAAGAAATTGGCCTAATGATGGGAGGAACCAAAGTATGATCCGCTTAGAACCACGTACCGATCCATCACGCTTGATGGTCGCTCTGACACCGATACTGGCGGTATTGGCAACGATGATCGTCGGGGGCATGTTATTCGTCGCGCTTGGAAAAAACCCATTCGAAGCCATTCGTATGATTTTCTGGGATCCAATCCTTGGTGAGTTTGCGTTTTATTATCGCGGGCAAATCCTGATCAAAGCGGCGCCACTTATTATGATTGCACTGGGCCTTTCGTTTGGCTTTCGTGCTGGAATTTGGAATATCGGGGCCGAAGGTCAATTCATTATGGGAGCCGTCATAGGCGGTGCCACAGGCTTGGCACTGTATCCATTGGACAGCTTTATCGTATTTCCGCTGATGATTGTGATGGGTGCTTTCGGTGGCTTTATTTGGGCCATGGTACCTGCATTCTTAAAGATCAAATTCAATGCCAACGAAATTTTGGTTTCCTTGATGATGGTGTATGTCGCCATTAATTTCCTGTCCGGAATGGTGACGGGTGTTTTGCGTAACCCAGAAGGATTTAACTTTCCTGAAAGCCGATCGTTTCAACAATTTCCTGCTGCTAACAACGCCGAATTGTGGGCCGGCACGGGCATTCACTGGGGCGTGTTGGTGACGCTTGGATTGGTTGTCGCGGCCTATGTCATGCTAACGCGCCATATCTTTGGGTTCAACATTCGCCTTGCAGGCCAAGCTCCGCGGGCGGCGAAATTCGCGGGTGTCAGTCCAAATAAAATGATCGCGATATGTTTGGGATTGTCCGGCGCATTGGCTGGTATGGCTGGCTTGTTCGAAGTTACAGGCCCTGCTGGCAAGTTATCTACGACGTTCCCTGTAGGTTATGGCTTTACCGCAATCATCGTGGCATTTTTGGGCCGCTTACATCCCATCGGTATTTTGCTGGCGGGATTGCTGCTGGCTGTGACTTATGTTGGCGGTGACATCATTCAATCGAAACTCAGCTTACCCAAAGCATCGATCCAAGTATTTCAAGGCATGTTGTTGTTCTTTTTGCTGGCCGTTGATGTGTTGGTCAATTTCCGCATTCGATTAACTAAGAGAGGGAGCGCGTAATGGATATCTCAATTGTATCATTGGTTGCGACATTGATCGTAGCTGCCACACCGATCTTGTTGGCTGCCACAGGCGAATTGATCGTGGAAAAATCAGGCGTTTTGAATTTGGGCGTCGAAGGGATGATGATCATCGGCGCGATCAGCGGCTTTATTGCTGCTGTAAATACAGGAAGTCCATTAATGGGCTTTATTGCGGCAGCAGCCGCAGGTGCGGTTTTGGCACTGTTGTTTGCAATTTTGACACAGGTCTTATTAGCAAATCAGGTGGCATCGGGTTTGGCGCTGACGCTGTTTGGGCTGGGATTGGCCGCATTGTTGGGCCACAGCTATGCAGGGATTAAGCCACCAAGTACGCCCAAGATGGAATGGATGGGGTTGGCAGATATTCCAGTGGTTGGTCCGATTTTATTTAATCATGATTTGATGGTCTATTTTAGTATTCTGTTAGTTACTCTGGTTTGGGTTTTTCTGAAATTCACGCGCGGCGGGTTGATCCTTCGTGCGGTTGGTGAAAACCATGACGCGGCGCATGCGCTTGGGTATAAAGTTGTCCGTATCCGCACGCTGGCCATTTTGTTTGGTGGCGCTTGTGCAGGATTGGGTGGCGCTTATCTGTCATTGATCCGCGTGCCGCAATGGACCGAAGGTATGACCGCTGGTGCCGGTTGGATTGCCTTGGCAATCGTTGTATTCGCCAGTTGGAAGCCGTGGCGTTTAATCTTGGGCGCCTATTTGTTCGGCGGGGTTACGATTTTGCAGCTTAATTTGCAGGCAAATGGCGTTGATATTCCAGTTTCTTATCTTTCAATGGCTCCGTATCTTGTGACCATCTTGGTTCTGGTTATTATGTCCGCTGATCGAACACGCGCATCGCTGAATGCGCCTGCCTCTTTGGGCAAGATTTTTCATGCCTCATCATAGAGGCGCAATTTCACAGGGGCACGGGAGCCCCGCAATTAGGAGAGTAAAATGAAGCTGCTAAAAACGCTTATGGCTGGTGCTGCACTGGCTGTTGGTTTGGGCGGAATGGCCCAAGCCGAAGATAAAACAAAAGTTGGTTTTGTATATGTTGGCCCAGTCGGCGATTTCGGTTGGTCATATGAGCATGACCAAGGCCGCCAAGCTGTTGAAGCCGCGTTCGGCGACAAAGTTGAAACGATGTTTGTTGAATCAGTTCCAGAAGGCGCCGATTCAGAACGCGTGATGACACAGATGGCACTGGACGGCGCAGATCTGATTTTCACAACGTCATTTGGTTACATGGACCCAACGTTGAACGTTGCGAAGAAATTCCCAAATGTGAAATTTGAACACGCAACAGGTTACAAACAAGCGGATAACGTATCAACGTATTCAGCACGTTTCTACGAAGGCCGTTCTGTAATTGGTCACATCGCGGGCAACATGACCGAAAGCAATACAATCGGTTACATTGCATCGTTCCCAATTCCAGAAGTTATCCGTGGTATTAACGCGGCATACATCGCGGCCAAGGCTGTGAATCCTGACGTGAAAATGAAAATCGTTTGGGTGTACACATGGTTTGATCCAGGCAAAGAAGCCGATGCGGCGACTGCGTTGATTGAGCAAGGTGCAGACATCATTATGCAGCACACAGATTCACCTGCTGCAATGACAATCGCAGAAGAAAAAGGCATCTACGCCTTTGGCCAAGCGTCTGACATGAAACAGTTCGGTCCAAATGCGCGTCTGTCATCAATCATCGACAACTGGTCACCATATTACATCGCACGTACACAAGCGGTTATGGATGGCACGTGGGCATCAACATCTACTTGGGACGGTATCGCACCAGGTATGGTTGGCATCGGTGAGTTTTCTGACAAGGTTCCAGCGGATGTTCAAGCATCAGCAACTGCATTGAAAGATGCATTGGTTGCAGGCACAACACACAGCTTTACTGGCCCGTTGAACAAGCAAGATGGTTCAGCATGGTTGGCTGCTGGTGAAACAGCTGCTGATTTCGGCGACGATGGTTTGGCTGGCATGAACTTCTATGTTGAAGGCATCGAAGGCGACGTTCCTCAATAATAGATATCTAAACTTACGAAAAGGCCCGCAGTTTTCTGCGGGCCTTTTTTATGGCCATTTTAAAGGTGCTAATTCATATTGTAAGTATAACCAAAAGGATTCCTGAAATGCCACATGCCGAGCTAAAGTATAGCGCTGATCTGCCGATTGATGCGCCTGCAATATTACAAGCAATTGAAGAAACAATTCAAAAACATGACGCAGGATCAGGAAGCTGTAAGGGGCGGTCTTATCCAGCGCTACACTTCCATCATAGCCATATGTTAGTTGAAGTGGCCTTGTTGACGAAACCACATCGCGACCAAGCGTTCAGCGATGCTTTGATGGTTGATTTAGAAAGCGTTGTGAAATCTTACATTCCAGTATCATGCTACTTTTCATTAGAAATCAGTTATTCTGGCGACACCTATATGACGAATATGCATACGGTCGAATGATCAGCGTGGGTCCGGGGCATACGGAATTTTGAATACAAAAAAGCCGCGCAATCGAAACTGCGCGGCTGTGTATCAGCGTTTGCTGAAATTAGTTTTCAAGTGCTTCCAAACGTTTTGTCAACGCAGCGATTGTATCGCTTTGCAACTTCATGTCTGTGTGCATTTGGCTGATGTAGATGTGCGCATGCTCTAGCTCGTTCAACATACCACCGATTTTTTCGCTGATGTTGATCGTTGGCGCATCGTCAGGTGTTGCACCAACATTTGGCAGGAACTTGTTCGCGAACATTGCTGTTGCGTGGTCTTGGATGCTTGGCAAATCATATGTTTCGTCAAAAACACGGTCACAACCGGCGGCACAGGTGTTGCCCGCAGCCGTCGTAAGTGTGCCTGTCAGAATCAAATCACCAGCGATGTCCACTTGCCCAGCCGCTTGTGTTCCTACACGAAGTAGGTTTTCCACCGCGTCAGCAGATAATTTGAATGGGGTGGCTTTACCAACTGCGCCAAGCGTATAGCGACCTGTGTTGTTGTTGTTCCGCATGTTCCAGGTTTCTACAGCGCTCTGTAGTTTGAACTCTGCATGGTCTGCGGTGCTTGAAATGTGTAGATCGGCATCAGGGTTTGTGAGTCCTAAACCGATGTCGCCAGTTGCTTCGATAGAAATTGCATTGGATGGCGCACCTGGGAAGATACGGAATGGTAGTGTACTGCCATTTGATGCATCACGTACGAAGAAGTTCGCTTCGTTACCTGCAAGATCCCAAGTCTGGGGGGTAAAACCGCTTGTGCCGTCTTGTTCCAAGCGAAGCGTCGGCGTGTTGCCGTCTTTGTTATGAATCTGAACAACTGGTGTTGCTGTGCCGACACCGATACGTCCAGCGTCATCGACAAACAAAGAATGGCTTGGTGCACCTGCCTCGATTGTGAATGGCGTACGACCACCTGAAATATCATCGATGGAAAACTTATTCGCGCCGCCGTTTGCACTGTCGTTAAATGTTATTTGCCAGTCATTACTTGGAAAGCTGGCAGAGGCTGATGTATCTACCACGCCGATCCGCAGGTTGTTTTCTTTTAGGCGTAGCGTGTCAAAGCCAAAGCTTTCACCGTTTACACAATCCATGCCAATACAGGCGCTACCGACTACGATCAAATCGTCCAAGATAACTTGGTCGGAAATTTCTCGACGACCCCCACAGTCAACTGGACTATCGGCGGACTATCGTTGAGCGATGCTGCAACTGCTCCTTACACCGTTGAAGCCAACGCAATCGATCTTTTGAAAGAATTTAGTGCATCAACAGCTGAAGCAGGCGGAACGGTAAATGCAATCTTTACTCTTTCAAACTTTGGTGACTACGATGTTCAGAATGTCAGCTTTGACGATGAACTTGAATCTTTCTTGGCAGGAACAACTGCGACTTCCGTTGTCTCAAACACTTGTTCAGGTACATTAGACATCGCGACCGACAACAGTATTGTTGATCTGGTTGGCGCTACACTTGCAGCGGACGCCTCTTGTGTAATCGAAGTCGCTCTTGCAATCTCCGCAGGTGCAGCATTGGGTGTTCACACAAACACGACCAGCACGCTTAGCGGACTTATCCAGACAGATGAAAGCATCGGCGAACTGGAAATCCTCGTATATGCAAATCCAGCAAGCGCAGATTTGACGGTAACCGCCGCAAATTCAGCGACTTTCGAAATATCGTTTTCACCGGATGCGATCGCAGCTACTGAAACAACAACGCTAACATATACGATAACAAATCCTTCGGCTGGAACGTTAAGCAATCTTAACTTTAGCAATAACATCGAAGGATTTTTGCCTAGTGGGACCATCGGCACAATCAACAGTAGCGCATGTTCAGGCGCTTTCGCAGGTGCAGGCACTGGTCTATTGACAGGGTCAAGTATATCAATTGCGCCAACGTCCAGCTGTATCGTATCTATCGTTATCCAAACTGGTTTTGCGCCCAATGGAATTTATACGAACACAACCACTGACGTAACCTCCAATGGTCTGACAATTGCTCCTGCTGCCAGTGATACCTTGGATTTCACCTATGCGTTACCTGGGATTTCAAAATCATTTGACACGGCCAGCATGCAAGAAGGCGAAGTAACAACACTCACATTAACACTTGATAATACAGGCATGCCAATCGCGGCAGGTACCGTCAGTATTACGGATACTTTCCCGGCTGGTTTGTTTATTGCAACACCGTCAAACGCTTCTACAACCTGTACAGGCGGTACGCTGACGGCAACCGCTGACGGTGTTTCGGTATCTTATACTGGTGGTTCAATTGCCGCCAACAGTTCATGTACAATTGTCGCCGACGTCACATCCATTACCGATGGCAATTATGTCAACACAACGGGCGACCTAATTTCAACGCTCGGAAACTCTGGAACCGCTAGCGCTTCTCTTGAAGTAACCGATACACCAGAGCCGACATTCACAAAAGCGTTTGGCGTCGCGTCAATGCCACAGGGTGACACAACCTCGCTGACGTTGACACTGTCCAACGTGGATTCGTTCTTGGATGCAACTACGATCGACTTTACTGATACATTCCCAACGGGATTGCTTGTTTCAACACCCAGCGATGCCGCAACAACATGTACAGCTGGTACTTTGACGGCTACTGCAGGATCGGGCGACACTTCGCCTACGGGATCATCGCGGTAACCATTATGCAATCGGCACCAACGTTCAAATCAAAACACGTACAGGGATGCAGTCGCGAGAGGTCCAATTGGGTGGCGGTTTTATGTCGTTTGATGCACCAGACGTGCACTTTGGCCTTGGCGTGGCGGACATCGTTGAACAGGTGTTAATCAATTGGCCTGATGGAGCTACTGACACCATTGGCCCGATGCCGGCTGGTGGAATCTACGAAATTACACGCCGCTAATTGGTTGGATGCATATATGTCATCCAGGTCAAAATTTTATCATCCAACACTTGGTGGTGAATTTCAAAAACCTGTCCTTCAATCAATGTGGCGTGCAAAGTGCGCGTTAATCGCAACCTGACAATTTCTGTGCCGATTGACTGGTAAACTTCAGCGGCATCAAATCCAAAAAACGCCTGCACAATTGGAAATAAGCATTTGTACAATGTCTCTTTCGCCGAAAAGACGAGACTACCTAAATACTGTTGTGTGAATGCCGTTTGTGTTGTGGCGAATGATCGTTCAGTGTCACTAAATGCAATGCGATGAACTGACTTCAACCCATTTTCGCTAAGCAATCCTTCGATATCAACGCCAACAAAAACACGCGGATCAGCCGATAAGATACTGGTGCAATACCCTTTGGTATGGCTGATGGAGCCATTAATTCCCGCAGGCCAGACAGGCCCGCGTTTAGGTCCAATTGGAACATTCACTGGTTCAAGACCAAGCGATTGAAATGCGCGATTCGACAATGCGCGACCTGCCAAATAATCCGACTTACGTTTATCGACTGCAGATCTTAGGGACGCAGGAAATGCGATATGCAAACCCTCAAATAACGTGTCCGAATACAAAGCCGGATCAAATTGCGCATACAACAGTGATATCTGTTGATACCCAGTTTCAATCTGCACAGATTGGTTCAAAAATTTCAATTCGCCATGGTGCATTATGGATACTTTGACATATATTGTGTACCTCCAAATACTAAAGCATGCCCGACACAAGTAAACTGAAATGCGTAAGCTACAGTTGTGGATAAACTATATAGGTACGCTGTACATCCCCGTATCAAAGGGTTACACGCCGTCACTTGTAAGCCGCAAATGCGATTCTGGTCATCCCGATCACCACGCTACAGGCAACAGCTAGGATCAGCAGTGAAGAAAACTTTGGCAATGGCGCTGGAAGCGCGCGGATATACACAACTCACTGCTGTGCAGGAAGAAGTTTCAAAGCCAGAACTCGAAGGTCAAGATTTGCTGGTTTCTGCGCAAACGGGATCTGGTAAAACAATAGGTTTTGGCTTGGCTATTGCACCAGGTTTGTTGGGTGACAAAGACGTATTCGAACGCGCTGGCGCGCCGCTTGCTTTGGTGATCGCACCAACGCGCGAATTGGCACTGCAGGTTAAACGCGAACTGGAATGGCTGTATGAAAAAGCAGGCGCAGTCGTTGCATCAACAGTTGGCGGCATGGACATGCGCGACGAACGTCGCGCATTGGGACGTGGCACACATATCGTGGTCGCAACACCAGGGCGCTTGCGCGATCACATCATGCGTGGCTCAATTGATCTTAGCCTACTAAAGGCAGTGGTATTGGACGAAGCTGACGAAATGCTGGATCTCGGTTTTCGCGAAGACCTAGAATTCATCCTAGAAAGCGCCCCAGAAAACCGCCAAACATTGTTGTTCTCTGCAACCGTACCAGCATCCATCGCTAAACTTGCGAAAAGCTATCAAAAAAATGCAACCCGCGTTGCGACCACTAGCGGATCATCGCAACACGCAGACATTGATTACCGCGCACTTCGCGTCGCTGGTCGTGACGGCGAAAATGCAATCATCAACGTTTTGCGTTACTACGAAGCACCAAATGCAATCGTATTTTGCAACACACGCTCGATGGTGAACCGCCTGACAACGCGTTTGTCAAACCGCGGATTTTCCGTCGTTGCACTGTCTGGCGAATTATCACAAGCAGAACGCACACATGCATTACAAGCAATGCGTGATGGCCGCGCGCGCGTTTGCGTCGCCACTGATGTTGCCGCACGTGGCATTGATTTGCCGAACCTTGAATTGGTGATCCACGCAGAATTGCCAACCAGCCACGACACACTACTTCACCGTTCTGGCCGTACGGGCCGCGCAGGTCGTAAAGGCGTCAGCGCATTGATCGTGCCACCAACGGCACGTAGAAAAGCAGAACGTATTTTAGGTTGGGCAAAACTGACTGCGGAATGGGATGACGCACCCAGCGCCGAAGCGGTAAAAGAAAAGGATCAGGAACGCATGTTGTCCAATCCTGATTGGAACACGCCTGTTGCAGATTCCGATCGGGCAACGGTGGATAAGCTCAGCGAAACATTCACACCTGAACAAATCGCCGCCGCGTATCTGCGCCTGTACCGTGAACGCCACACCGCGCCCGAAGAATTGTCAGATGCCGCCGACAAAACAAAACCGAAACAAGAATTCGGCCCAAGCGTTTGGTTTTCAGTGGCAGGTGGCCGCGCAGTTAACGCAGAACCGCGTCGCTTGTTGCCAATGCTATGTAAAATGGGTGATATCTCACGCGAAGATTTGGGTGCCATCCGCATCCAAGAAGACGCATCACTGTTTGAAATTCGCCAAGCATCCGTTCAAAAATTTCTGAACGCAGTTGGCCCGGCAATGCGCTTGGAAGACAACGCAGAACTGATTCAATTGGATAAAGCTCCAAAACTGGATCGCGCACCGCGCCGATCTGAACCATCAGATCGTAAAGACAGAAAACCACGCAGCAGAGATGATCGCGAAAAAACATTTGTTCCCAAAACCAGAAAATCAGGGCCAATTGATTGGAATGATGATTCCAAACCGCGCGTGAAAAAACCCAAAGGCGGCGCAAAGCCAACCTTTAAGAAAAACCCTAAAGAGACCGAAAAAGATCACGACGGTGCCGTTGTCGGTAAAACCGCAAAGCCACGTAGTGCATCAAAGCCTTCTGGTCGCGGTGACAACCAATCACGCGGCCCAAAACCACCAGCAGGCAAGTCATCCAGTAAAAAGAACCGTGCACGCCAACATGCAGCAGGTAAATCAAACGGTTCAGAACCGATGCGTAAACCAAAATCACGCTAATTAATCCGACTTAATATGACGACCCTGATGCCACCGGTTTCGGGGTCGTTTTACGTTGGGCCTTTATGTGCCCGCAACTTGGCGCGCATAATCGTCTGCATCAAACCAACCAAGTGATGCGATAACTTTCATGTCTTCACCCAATTCCCACTCTTCCCAACCACGAATGCTCAGGGGGGTTTTCGTGGCGGCATCATGCCCCGTGAATGTCCAAACAAAAATGGCGTGGTTCCCTGCGCAACGTAAATCGTCACAATTCAAAACCAAATCGGGGACATCCGCGTAAAAACCGGCGGCCATATCTTGAACACGTGATCTACCTGACCAAGGTTCACCTTTGTTAATAATGATTTGGCCTTCTGGTGCATAAAATGATGCGACGGCCTCTGCAGAACCTGAATTCCATGCCTTCGTATACTCTGCGGCAATTTTTGCCATTTCATTTGGATCAATCATTTTCGCTCCTTATCTAAAGATAACGCCACCCTCGCACGAGCTGGCACAACCTCAAAGTAAAAGGATTAGCGGCTAAATGCTGTTGCCTTGCTTAACAGCAGGCGTGAATGTGATACGTTTGCTGTTTTGGGATGCACTTGGTTGATTGCGTTGCAAAATAATTTCGGCGGCAGTTTTACCAATGTCGAACCGCAATGAATCAGTTGTTGCCAAATCAATTGGCAAACCTTCTGCCATGGATAAGGCGTTAAAACCCGCAATCGCCAACTGGTCTGGAATCGAAATATTAGCGGCCATACAATGCATCACGGCACCAATGGCAATGACGTCCGTTGAGCAATATATGCAATCCAAATTTGGATGGCGCCCCAACATCGCGGCAGTGGATTCCTTGCCTTTGCGGACGGTCGAGCCGGACGAATACAATTCTTGATCAATCAGCTCGATCCCTTTGGATTTCAAACCAGCCGTAAACCCATCCAAGCGTTTCGTTGCGCGAAAATCCAATGGCATTTTGGTGCCCAAAAAACCAACAATGCGGTGGCCTTTTTCCGCGATGGCCAATGCCATATCATATCCAGCTTGAAAATGTGAAATCCCGACACAGCAATCAATTGCATCACCGTCAACGTCCATAATTTCCACAACGGGCGTGTCTGTTGCATGCAGCATTTTGCGTGTGGCAGGGGAATGTTCCAGACCTGCCACGATTAAACCCGCTGGACGCCATGCTAACATATCGCGAATAACCTCCGCTTCTTGGTCTAGGTCATAATCCGTAAGCCCAAATACAGGACGCAACTGTGATTGCTTCAGTGTAGATGAAATCCCATCCAATACTTCTGAAAAAACGTAACTTTTGACCGATGGGATAACAACACCAACTAAATTCACTTTGTTAGAGGCGAGTGCGCCTGCAATCTGATTTGGAACATACCCCAACTCCGCGGCGGCGTCGGTTACCTTTTTGCGCGTTGCTTCGGACACATCGGCCACGTTTCGCAATGCACGCGACGCGGTCATTTCACTGACGTTAGCCGCATGGGCTACGTCCTTCAAAGTCAGATTCCTTTTCATATCTCCTGCATAACGCATAGATCACGGATGTCACGTCCGAATGAGCGACTATCATTTAGAGCGCAAAGGCGAAACTTGACAAATAATACCATTTCCGTTAGCGCTAACGGAAATGAGTAAAATTGGTTTGGAGCCAACTATGACCTTGAAAATCTTCATCAACGGATTTGGCCGCATCGGCCGCTCTGTATTTCGTTCCGTCTATGAATACGACCACAACGACATCGAAATTGTCGGCATCAATGACTTGGCAGCAAACGAAACACTGGCACATTTGTTGCGTTTTGATTCCGTGCATGGCCGCTTCGATGGGTCTGTGGATGTCGTCGATGGCGGGTTCAACGTAAACGGTAAGTTCATTTTAGTCACCGCAGAACGCGACCCTTCAAACTTGCCACTGGCAGGTGTTGATGTCGCAATGGAATGCACTGGTTACTTCACTGACAAGGTTGGTGCAGGTAAGCTAATTTCTGCGGGTGCTAAAAAAGTTCTGATTTCCGCCCCAGGTAAAGACCTGGATAAAACAATTGTCTACGGCGTGAACCACGACATTTTAACCGCTGACGATACGATGGTCTCAAACGGATCGTGTACGACCAATTGCTTGGCTCCAATCGCCAAAGTTTTAAATGATACATGTGGGATAAAAACGGGCTATATGACCACGATCCACGCCTACACGGGTGATCAAAGCTTGCATGATTCAGATCACCGCGATCTTTACCGCGCACGTGCGGGGGCGATGTCGATGATCCCAACGTCAACAGGCGCGGCTCGTGCGATTTCACTGGTTTTACCTGAGTTGACTGGCAAACTTGAAGGAAGCGCAATTCGCGTTCCAACACCAAATGTGTCGATGATTGATCTGGTTTTCACTCCTGAACGCCCGATCTCAGTTGCCGAAATTGATACCGCCTTGTTGACCGCCGCTAGTGGCGATATGAAGGGTGTATTAAGTTTTGAAACAGCGCCCAAAGTGTCGATTGATTTCAATCATACAACGACGTCCAGCAATTATGCGCAGCCACAAACCTGTGTCACCGCAGACGGGTTGGTTCGTGTCGTATCTTGGTACGACAACGAATGGGGATTTTCCAATCGGATGATTGATACAGCGCGCTTCTTGGGCGGATTATAGGGGCACTACAATGAGCATCGAATTTATTGACTACGACGACAAAGAAACACAAATGCGTGGCTTGGCAAATCGGGTGGCAAAACAGCTGCGTGATGCCTTGGATACAAAAGGATCCGCCAGCTTGGTCGTTCCCGGTGGCACGACACCCGTGCCATTCCTACAAGAGCTTTCGACCCAAGATTTGGATTGGAAGAACGTTATGGTGTTTTTAAGTGATGAACGTTTTGTTCCAACAACGTCAGATCGATCAAACACCGCGTTGGTGCGTGATGCCTTAATCCAAAACAAAGCTGCCGTAGCACAGTTTTTTGCTTTCTGGCGAGAAGGCTTGACGCCTGACGAACTTGCGAACGAATTGGGTGCAGAACTTGCGAACGTTGGCCCATTTGATGTTTGCGTTGTTGGTATGGGTTTGGACATGCACACCGCCAGCCTTTTCCCTTCGATGGATCGGTTAAACGAAGCATTGATAGACACCCAAAATCGCCGCATCTTAGCCGTCCATCCTGACGGCCAGCCAGAACCACGTTTAACTCTGACGGCGCCAATGTTGCGTGCGTCACGTAAGATGCACTTGCTTATTACTGGCGCCGACAAGCGCACTGCGCTTAAACGCGCGGTGCAGACAGAAAACCCAGCGCTTGCACCAATCAAGGCATTGATGACAGTTCACCGTCCAATTCTTGTTCACTTCTCACATTAAAACTCCCTAAGGAACTGCAATCATGGCCCTACATTCAGATTTAGCGCAGGTAACGGATCGCATTGCGAAACGATCTGCCAAAACCCGTAGCGCCTATTTGGATCGCATGAACGCAGCCCGTAAAAATGGCCCAAATCGTGCGCATCTAACTTGTGGTAACCAAGCACATGCTTATGCCCCGATGGCTGATGATCAGGAACGTTTGATCGCGGGGCAGGCCGGTAATATCGGAATTATTACGGCCTACAACGATATGTTATCGGCGCATCAGCCATTCCAACAATACCCAAACTTGATCAAAGATACAGCACGTCGCGCAGGCGGCACAGCACAGGTTGCCGCTGGTGTACCCGCAATGTGTGATGGCATTACCCAAGGCCAAACAGGTATGGAATTATCGTTGTTCAGTCGCGATGCAATTGCAATGTCCGCCGGCATCGGATTGTCTCACAACGTTTTTGACAGCACTGTATATCTGGGTGTTTGCGATAAAATTGTTCCTGGTATGGTAATTGCCGCGGCAACTTTCGGGCATTTACCAGCGGTCTTTTTGCCAGCTGGACCAATGACAACAGGCCAAGGCAACGATGAAAAGGCTAAAATCCGTCAACGCTTCGCCGAAGGCAAGGCAGATCGTTTCGACCTTATGGCATCTGAAATGGCCAGTTATCACGGCCCGGGAACTTGTACGTTCTACGGCACGGCTAACACGAACCAAATGTTGATGGAATTCATGGGGCTGCACTTACCAGGCTCCAGTTTCGTCAACCCAAACACACCGTTGCGTGACGCGCTGACGGAACATGGTGCACGCCGCGCGCTGGAAATTTCCGACCTTGGCGATGAATATATACCAGTGTCACATGTGTTGGACGAAAAGGCATATGTGAATGGCATAGTTGGTTTGATGGCCACTGGTGGTTCTACCAACTTATTAATCCACTTGATCGCTATGGCGCGCGCCAGCGGTATCATTTTGGATTGGTCCGACTTTGCTGCCGTGTCGGCTGCAATACCATTGCTGACACGGGTTTACCCAAACGGCTTGGCTGACGTGAACCATTTCCATGCGGCTGGTGGCCTTGGCTTGGTGATCGCTGAATTACTGAACGCGGGCCTGTTGCATGACGACACACAAACTATCGTTGGCGGTGGTCTAAATGAATATACCAAAGATCCCAAATTGGTGGATGGTAAATTGGCTTGGCATGATGGTGTAACAACCGCGCTAAACGAAAAAATCATCGCTTCCGTTGCAACACCGTTTCAATCAGCGGGTGGTTTGTCCGATCTAAAAGGAAACCTTGGCTCTGCAGTCATGAAAATTTCGGCCGTAGCACCAGAACGCCGCATCATCACAGCACCCGTACGTGTGTTTCGTGATCAGCAACCGGTTTTGGATGCTTTTCGTGCTGGTGAATTCGACAAAGATGTCGTCGTCGTCGTACGCTACCAAGGACCGCGCGCCAATGGAATGCCTGAACTTCACAATTTGACGCCATGTTTGGCCGTGCTACAGGAGCGTGGAGTTAAAGTGGCCTTGGTCACAGACGGGCGTATGTCAGGTGCATCTGGAAAAGTTCCCGCTGCCATCCATGTAACGCCCGAAGCTTTGGATAACGGCCCAATCGCATACCTCCAAGATGGTGATATTGTAACAGTGGACGCAGTAACGGGTGTATTATCCGTTGGTGACAATGCAATCTTTGCACGCGAAATCAACCACCCAGATTTATCATCAAATGACATCGGGCTTGGACGTGAACTGTTCGATCTGTTTCGCAAAAACGCTGGCCCAGCAGAGACAGGCGCCTCTGTATTTAACTTCTAAAGGAAGACTCCAAATGACAAAAACAATCACAGGGCCAGACGCCAGCAAACGTAATCTCGAATTGTGTCAAATGGCACCCGTTATCCCTGTGTTAGTCGTGAACGACATAAACGCCTCCGCAGGCCTTGGCGCGGCATTGGTACGTGGTGGCTTGCCTGTACTCGAAGTCACATTACGCACATCTTGCGCACTAGACGCCATCGCAGAAATGGCAAAAATTAAAGGCGGCATCGTTGGCGCAGGCACTTTGATCACGGCTAAAGATGTGGAAAATGCAGTCGCTGCCGGCGCAACATTCGGTGTATCACCTGGTGCAACAGCGGCATTGATCGACGCATGCGAAGCAAACGGACTTCCCCTGTTGGCCGGGGCCACATCCGCATCCGAAGCAATGGCATTGATGGAACGCGGATACACAGTGCAAAAATTCTTCCCAGCACAGGCTGCGGGTGGCGCATCATTCCTAAAATCACTGGCCTCACCTTTGCCACAAATCACATTCTGTCCAACTGGCGGTGTGTCACTGGCAAATGCCGCTGAATACTTGGCATCACCAAATGTGAAATGCGTTGGCGGATCATGGGTGGCACCGTCTGATGCGGTTAAGGCACATGATTGGGACGCCATTGAAACACTGGCCCGCGACGCGGTTACGGCGCTCGGCTAACCATTGTCTAACGTCAGCACCTTTGGGACAAACATGAGTGTTTGAATAACGGAGGGTTTCTGGTTCATCTTAACGTTAAGGAGTTAAGTATGACAAAGA
>JGI20152J14361_10000374_pt1 | contig 32737 bp, 30 predicted proteins | sample COG_02_FD_14361 | JGI IMG/M metagenome (IMG submission 14361)
AAACGGTGTTAAATCTGGTCAGCTTAAACAGAGAAGGCAAATCCTAAAGGAGAAATAATACCTATGGAAATCAGAAAGATAGACGTCGAAGAAGCCATTCCGCACAATTTCTGCAATGGCCGCCTTTTAATAACTATTATGAGGCCGTAGGCCTCATTAACGTACTGTTAGAAGGCAATCATATGGATATAGCACTTTCAATAATCGGAATATTAGTCCTAGGATTCGTCCTAAATGTAATGTTCAAGCAGTCCTATAATTTCGTTTTCTTTTTGGCGAAAAAGCCCTTGCTGTGGGTTTGTCTCGTCACTGCTTTAAGTGGCTTATTTTGGTTTATATCCGGTTTTTCCGGTCTGTCGGTTTCGTCTGCTGCATGGGCAACCACAATGGCTGTTTTCATGAATTTGCCTCCTAGCTCTACAAGCGACGCTAAAGCACTAGCTAACGAAATGTACGCGGAAATGGGTATTAAGCATGGGGCTCTTTTATATCGCATAGGTTTGGCTGGGTTCGTTGTTTCTGCGCTAGTAGGTTGGGTTATTTTTTACGGGCAATCATGCAATAGTGCGGGGGAATGTAGTGGTTTTTTCTAGCAGCCTTCTAACAAGTCAATTATGTCGCCCGCAAAAAGCGCGGGCTGGGACAGCCTACACGCCGCTTCGCTCTGTTCCGGCTGCCCCATATTGAAGCGTTATACATGAACAGGAGGCCCGATGAGCCTGAAACAAAATTTTGAATTGCTGGCTTCCTATAATCAGTGGATGAATTCAAAGGTTTATGAAGCTGCGGGTCAGCTCAGTGCAACGGATCTCGCTAAAGATCGAGGAGCCTTTTTCGGTTCCATTCTGAGCACCTTAAATCATATCGTAGTTGGTGATACCATCTGGCTCAAGCGGTTTGCTACACACCCGTCTTGCTTAACGTCTTTACGAGGGGTTGCAGACCTTCCGAACCCAACCAGCCTGAATCAGATTATTTTTGATGACTTCACCAACCTATACAAACACCGTAACTGGTTAGATAAACAAATTATCAACTGGATCAGTGAACTTTCCGATTATGATCTGGATTACGTTCTCTGCTACCACAATACCAAAGCGGTGTCCGCGAATAAGTGCTATTCAAACCTGCTTCTACATTTCTTCAATCACCAAACTCACCATCGGGGGCAGGTTTCTACTTTGTTATCACAGGCAGGTGCGGATATTGGAGTTACAGATTTACTGGTATTGGTCCCGGAGGAGTCTCATGTATAACCATTCGCTGTTGTCGGACAATTTCTCCACCGCTTCGCGGCTGGGGCAGCCAAAAGCTGGCGTTAGGCATCTTCTCGCGCTAAGCCAATATTGCTTAAGGAGTGAATAAATACGATTCTCACTGTCTTCCGATCTAAATTGCGTGAGGGAGTAGAAGAAGAGTACTACGATTTAGCGCCAAAAATCGTCTTAGAGGCTGAAACCATGCCAGGTTTTATTTCACGGAAATCATATCTGGCGGATGATGGAGAGCGTTTAAGTCTAGTCGCATTCGATAATGAAGAATCCCAAAGAGCATGGGCTAAAAATGCTGTCCACATAAACGCAATGAACAAGGGGCGCGAATCATTTTATTCGGAATATTTTGTTCAGGTGTGTGAGGTAGTCAGGGAGTCCAAGTTTGTTCGAGGCGAGGACTCATAATTCATGCCTAACAAACCGCTCAAATTCGTTACGGCCACAAAAAGCGCGGCCTCCACCGGACTCGCCAACGCTCGCCGTTTAGCGGGGCGTTAACTTCTTGCCAATCACAGGAGGAGAAATGTATGAAAATTAAACCGCAAGGTTTTGTCGCTATGAAAGGCGCCAAACCCATCCCTATGTTGACCGCATATACCTGCCCGATTGCCAGGAGTATCGAGGAAGCTAAGATTCCAGTAATTCTTGTTGGTGACACAGTCGGAATGGTTGAAATGGGATTTGATAGCACCCGTGACGTCACTATAGAACATATGGAATACCACATAGGTGCTGTTCGCCGTGGTGCGAAGAATACCCACATTATTGGTGATCTACCTTACGGCACAGATATAGATCCAGTAACAGCACTTACCAACGCTCGGCGGCTTATCCAAGCGGGAGCAGACAGCGTAAAGCTGGAAGGCCCCAACATCCAAGTCATCCAGCACTTGGTTAACCACAATATTTCTGTCGTAGGTCATACTGGTTTGCTTCCCCAGACCGCCAAAAACTTCAAGCAAGTCGGCCAGTCCAGCGAGGAAGCAAAGCGAATCATAAATGAAGCTCAAGTAATACAGGATGCTGGTGCATTTATGGTGGTGCTTGAACATATCCCTTATTCGCTAGCGGGAGAAATCACTGAGGCCTTGTCTATTCCCACTATTGGAATTGGTGCTGGGCCTGATTGTGATGGGCAAGTCCTTGTGATCAATGATGCACTGGGTCTCGGTGACTACTGGCCTCCATTTTCGAAGCAGTATGCTTACGTCAGCAAAACCGTCCTGAAAGTGGCGAAAGAGTTTTCCGATGAGGTTGAGTCAATGAAGTTTCCGAGCAACATAATTCAGTTCACTGGAACCACCAGAAGTTACCAAGCGGCTGTACCGGAACAATTTCCGCTGTCACCTTTTGTACAAAAACACCCACAAAAGTCGCCATCAAAAATTTGCTCGGTGAGCCGGGCGTTAGCTAATATGAACAGACGAAGCGCTTTCAGATGACCCGAACATGCTACATGTGTGACAAGCCTGCGACTTCGGATGAACACGTACCACCGAAGTGTCTGTTCCCAGAAAAGAAGGATTTACCTGAGGGCGTTGCACTTCGAAAAGACCTTCTCAAAGTTCCTGCGTGCGACCTACACAACACTGCAAAATCAAAAGATGATGAGTATTTGCTTTATGTGCTGTCTATGAATGTCGCCAACAATGCCGTTGCATTTACTCACTTTTCAACAAAAGTTCTCCGCGCTTACGAGCGGAGGCCAGCGCTAATGCGCTCTATAGTCAGTGAACACCAAGAAGTCGTGGCAGTAGATCAAGCAGGCACAGCAATCAACACGCTCATGGTTAAAGCCGATATGGCTCGGATTAATAAATGCTTTAACCAAATGGCTAGGGCCTTATACTTCAAGGCGTTCAATGAACAGTTCTCTGGTGAATGTCGGTTCTTACACGATTTCACCATAGTCCCAGATACCAAGCATCGAGTAACAGTAACAACCAAGGATTCCGAGCGAAGTGCTTTAGAATACGTGAAATCATATTTCGAGAAACTGAACCATAAAGGAAGCAATCCTAGCATCTTCCAATACCGCTTCGAAGAACCAGACGAACGCGGCTTAATTGTACTCAGCATGCGGTTCTATGAAGGAAGCAATGCATTTATTGCATTCATTCCAAATGCCTAACAAGTACATTAAATTCGCTCCCTACGGTCGCCGGACCTCGCTATCGCTCGGCCGTTTATGTGGGCAATATAAGTAACCTCAAGCACCGTGCAAAAGATTAGAGATATGAAATGTTCCGTATACATAGCAACTAGTGCAGATGGGTATATTGCCACTCCTGATGGAGGCGTGGATTGGCTCCATACAGCAGGTAATTTGAATACTGATATGGGTGATGAAGATATGGGATTCCATGATTTTATGGACTCCGTAGACTGCATGGTTATGGGGCGTAAGTGTATGGAAATGATTTCAAATATGAACTTAACCCCAGAAAAATGGCTTTATGGCGACATGCCTATTTTTGTGCTCAGCAACACAGTTAAGGAGCCTCCTGAAAATCTTCGTGGGAAAGTTGAAATGTATTCTGATGGCATCAGTGAATTAATTTCAAGACTAGAGAAGGACGGATATACACACGCATACATTGATGGCGGCACCACTATTACTTCGTTTCTAAATCATGGCCTGATTAATGAAATGATCATAACTAAAGCTCCTCTGCTTTTAGGCGAAGACCTTCCTCTGTTTGGAAAAATCAACAAAACGCTGAAGCTGGAAAATACTGACGTTAAACCGTTCCCAAATGATTGGTTTCAATTTAAGTGCAGCGTGAGTTACTTATAACAATGCCATGCATCCGACCCTGAACCTCCCCCGATAAAGTGGGCATCGCCGGTGAGCTAAAGTTGTTACACCGACAAGTGGAAAGCGTAGAGTTGAACACTTCAGACGTTATCGGAATTACAGGAGCACTGTTTTGGGTTAATTGGCATTGCGATTGCCATTTATGAAAATCGAAGCAATAGACATGGATTCTCCAATCGAAGTAGATTACATTCCGGGACTGGCTATACCAGCCCTATCAACTATGAAAAGATAGCGGCGTAACCGCGCAATATCCAAGCGCCTCGTAGATCTGGCATCAAGCCCGCAACCCAACCATCAGAGATGTCTGCAATGTCGATTCAGTGGTATCCCGGCCATATGCACAAGGCCAGCAACGAGATGATCGAGGCGCTGCCACTTGTCAATGTGGTGGTTGAAGTACTCGATGCGCGCATTCCCTTCAGCAGTTCTAACCCCTTTATTCAGGGGCTTTGCACGGATAAGCCGCGGATCAAGATTTTGAATAAATGCGATCTGGCCGATGCGGCGATCACCAGGGTTTGGCAGGATTATTACGAGCAGCAAAACAACACCAAAACCATGGCGCTGGATTTGCAGCATTTTGATCCGAGCAAACAGGTAATCGACCTGATCAATAAGCTGTGTCCGCAAAAAGAGGGACGTAATACTCTGGTAATGGTGACCGGCATTCCCAATGTCGGGAAATCGTCGCTGATTAACAGCCTCGCCGGGCGGCATATTGCCAAGACTGGCAATGAACCGGCGGTAACCAAAGGTCAGCAAAAAATTAATCTGCGCAATGGCATTATGCTGCTGGATACGCCGGGTATTCTCTGGCCGAAGATTGAGAACCCCAATAGCAGCTATCGGTTGGCGACAACCGGGGCGATTAAAAACACTGCGGTGAGTTACGAGGATGTGGCATTTTTTGCGGCGGACTTTTTACTGCAAAAATATCCACAGCTGTTAAAAGAACGGTTTAAGTTTGAGGCCCTGCCCCGCAGTGAGATTGAGCTGCTGGAAATCATCGGCGCTCAGCGCGGCTGTCTGCGCAGCGGCGGCCAGGTTGATCTGGAGCGAGTGTCGACCATTTTTATCAATGAGCTGCGCGCCGGCACATTGGGCACGGTCAGTTTTGAAACTCCGGATGTAATTGATATCGAAATGCAGCAGGTCGAGATTTTAAAAGCTGAGAAGGAAGAACGGGAAAAACTGCGTCTCGAAAAAGCGGCCGAAAAACGACGTCGCGCGAAGGCTAATCGGCGTTAATCAAACATAGTGTCCGGCGGCATAACCCGAGGCCCAAGCCCACTGGAAATTGTAGCCGCCGAGATGCCCGGTCACATCGACCACCTCACCGACAAAAAACAGTCCTGGCTGAGCCTTGGACTCCATAGTTTTTGACGACAGCTCTGCGGTGTCGACGCCGCAGAGAGTCACCTCAGCAGTGCGATAACCTTCGGTTCCTGAGGGCTTTAACTGCCAATCAGATATCTGCTTGGCGACTGACAACAGCTGGGCATCAGGAATTTCCGCTATCGGCGTTTCGGCATAGTTGGGCCAGTGCAGTGCTTGCAGCGCCAGCACCAGACCTTTGGAGAGATGCTGTGCCAGCAGGTTGCGCAGCAGACTTTTCGCACTGCTGCTTTTGTAGTTGAGCAGCAGCTGAGCGGCATCCTCGTCCGGCAGCAAGTTGACGCTGATAGTCTGTCCGGGATGCCAATAGCTCGATAGCTGCAGCGCCGCGGGGCCACTGATGCCGCGGTGAGTAAAGAGCATATTTTCCCGGAAGCTGGCGCTCGGCAGCGACATCTCTACATCAACGGCCAGACCGGACAAATTTTCAGCGATCTGTTTAACACCATCACTAAAAGTAAACGGCACTAAGCCGGCAGCGCGCGGTAACAATCGCAATCCAAATTGCTCGGCTAGCTCATAGCCAAAACCTGACGAGCCCAGTGTCGGAATCGACAGACCGCCGGTGGCAACCACCAATGACTGGCAACGATACTGACCACTCGATGTCTTTAGCTTAAACCCGCCCCCGGACTGACCCGGACTGAGTGCCACGACCGACTTAATTTCACAGTGGGTCTGTATTTGCACGCCGGCGGCTTCGCACTCGTCGAGCAACATGGCGAGTATTTCTTTTGCCGAGTTATCACAAAACAGTTCGCCGTGTTTGCGCTCGTGATAGGCAATTCCGTGGCGTTCGACCATCTCAATAAACTGCCACTGGTTGTAGCGGTTAAGTGCCGAGATACAGAAATGCGGGTTTTGGCTGAGATAGTTTTCCGGCGTGATATCGAGGTTGGTAAAGTTACAGCGCCCACCCCCGGACATAAGAATTTTCTTACCTACCTTATTGCTGCTGTCGAGCACCAGCACCGATAGTCCGCGCTGACCGGCGGTGAACGCACAGAACAGGCCGGCGGCACCTCCGCCAATAATAATCACATCCGGATTTTTCACAGGTTATTGTGGTCGTCGGCGGTCAAGCCACGCCAACGCGCCTCAACAGTTTCAAGACCCATTCCCGCCAGCAAGGCAATATTGCGCTCAGGAATCTGCTCCGGATTGGACACATGTTCTAGCGCCGCAGAAACCATCTCCTCGCGCAAAAAGTGAATCGTCGGATAGGGCGCGCGATTGCTGTAGTGGCTCGGGCTATTGGGGTCTTCATCGGCAAAGAGATACTTAGGGTGAAAGCTGGCAAGCTGGATAATGCCATCCAGCCCTGCTTCTTCAAGCAAAATTTCTGCATGCCCCAGAAAATCGAGATACTCGTCAAAATTGTCCAGAACACAAGGTATTACCATCAGACTGGTGGCAACCAGCTGATCGCTACTCTGCTGGATCATATCCAGCTCTGATAAAAATGCATGGTGCAGATCAGCCAAATTATCCGCATTACAAACACTTATCCGCAGAGCGGGATCAGCAATCAGAGGCCGAGCAAAGGGGCACAGATTAAGGTCAACAATAAAGCGCTGCAGCCAGGCACGGATATGTTTTTCGACCTGATCGGACTTCATAACATCAGACATAGAGGCTCACACGTGCAACGGGCACTTTTTAGAGGTTGGTGTCTTTCAAAAAAGCTAATTATAGGGCTATTTAAGGCTAAAAGGTGCTTTGCGAATCCTCTTTTTGGCTGTACTGTAGTCGGCATTTTTCAGCGTTTTGGTTTTCGGTCTTTGCTATGACATTTGTCACCATGATTCGTCTTTGGCCCCTGCTGATCGGACTTGCTCTGATCGGTCTCGCCGTGGGCGTTCAAGGCAGCCTACTGGGGATTCGCGCGGAAATCGAAGGTTTTGAAGATTATCTGATCGGTTTGCTGATGTCATGTTACTTCGCCGGCTTTCTGGCGGGATCATTACTGACTCCCAAAATGATCCATAGAGTTGGCCACATCCGCATCTTTGCGGCGCTCTCCGCTGTAGCCTCAGTAACCATTCTGATCCACTCCATCTACGTCAATCCCTGGGGCTGGGCCTTTATGCGCCTGCTGACCGGCTTTGCTTTTTCGACTATCTATGTGGTGGCAGAAAGCTGGCTTAATCAAGCGTCAAGCAACGAAACCCGTGGTCAAATTTTGGCGATTTATACTGCCATTTTGCTGTCTGGCATTTGCGCGGGTCAATTTATGCTCAATATCGCTGACCCAGCGGGGCACACCCTGTTTATTTTGATTTCGGTAATGGTCAGTGTGGCGGCGGTGCCTATTCTGCTGTCAGTTATCGCCGCGCCACCACTGGAAGAAACCGAACGTGTCAGCATCGGCCATCTATGGCGTCGCACACCAATGGGGGTCACCGGCATTGTGCTCTCGCAATGGGTCTCGAGCATTATGTTTGGCATGGGGGCAGTCTATGCCGCCAAGCTCGGATTTACGATCTCTGAGGTAGCCAATTTTATGGGTGCAATGATGGCTGGCGGCATGATCTTCCCTTGGCCGCTGGGGAAGCTTTCAGACCAAGTTGACCGCCGTTGGGTAATGGGATTCTCTTGCCTTGCAGCAGTGGTAGTGGCGATTTTTATCAGCTTCGAAAGTCAGGCCTCGGCAACGCTCTATTTTCTTATCTTCCTGTTTGGAGGGTTCTCGTTATCGCTCTACTCTCTGGTGGTTGCACTCACCAACGATCACCTGCGACCCAAAGAGATTATTCCTGCCAGCGGTACGGTGATTCTAATCGCCGGGCTGACCTCGATTACAGGACCTATTTCGGCGGTCTTCTGGCTCGATATTTTTGGTGTGCAATCATTCTTTATTCTGCTCGCAGCATGTCTGTTGCTACTCGGCGGCATCAGTATCTGGCGTGTGCTGACCATTCCTGCACTGCCCGAGGAGTACAAAGTACAGAGTGTGTTGCAGGCGGCAACCATGCCTGTAGGATCTGTGCTGCACGCTGAGGAAGAAATTTCCGAAACCTCAGCAGCAGCCTAGACGCAGCGCAGCTGCGCTATTGGCAGCGCGCTTGAGGCTTCGAGCTTATTCTGCGGCTGCCTTGGCGGCCTCTACCGCATTGTTGAAAATCTTAATACCTGATCCAAACACCTTCAAAAGGTTAACCGAGTCGTAGCGATGGTCGATTCTCAGAACTTCATCCGCAAGTAAATGCTGCTGTTGCAGCAATGTCTCACTGTTGGCCCCACCCGCTTTCAACATTTGGTCGAGCATTTCGATCTCAAAAACTAACTTCTCAACCCGCATCATATCCCTGTGGTACGCAGTCATAACCGTCTCAGAGGACTGAGAAAACAGTTGTCCTACCGCGCTCTGAAAACGTCGCGCAACCACACTGGCCTGATCAGCTGAAAAATCCTCTGCACATTGACGGATCTGAGAATATTTTTCCGCCGGATTGCATCCAGTGGCAAACCACTCGTTGCTCTCGCGCAGCCGCCGCTGCTCTGACCGAAGAACAGATGCTGAGAGGACTGGAGCCGATTTAGTCGCGGGCACATTGCGTGCAGCAGGAATCTGGTGGGCCTGTTCTGGTTTTACTCTTTGTTCTCGTTTTACTCTGTTTTCTCGTTTTACTTCACCCCTATCACTGACAGCATCAGCTTCCAGCACCCGGGTTTCTGTCTGTGTGGTTTGAATCGCTCGCTGCGCAGGCCTTTGCAGCTGAATCTGAATCGTCTGTTGTTGCGTTTCAACAGATTTATCCGATAAACCATCTCGGCCCACCAATATCAGCAACACCACTCCATGCACCAAAATGCTCACCGACACCGCTTGTTTAAAATAAGCCAAGGGTTGTCGATGCATCGAGTGGGACAGATTGAACTCTCGAGAACTCATTTTAAAAAAACCAGCGTATCTGGGCTGCTATTTGCGATTCTGTGGCGCTGTTTGGCGCAGGCTATGACATTTTGCACGGTCAAAGGTTCGATAGCTGAACATTTTTATAACCAATCTCTAAACACAGCACAGTACTAGGCGAGCGGGCAAAAACCGCGCACAATAGAGAGAAATCAATCTCCTGCCAGACAGGTGACGTAAAGCCCAGACAACAATAATAAATAGGGATCTCCCGCAATGACTTTTTCCCCCAGATTGATACTCACGTTGTTCATTTCCTGTGCGGCTCTGCTGCTAAGCAGTTGCGCTGATAAGCCACCAACCACTGATTATCTGCAGCTTGCGGATCAATACAACGTGGTGATCGAACGAGATGTTCGGGGAGTACCGCACATCATTGGTGAGCGCGATGTCGACACTGCATTTGGCTTTGCCTATGCCCAGGCCGAGGATAACTGGGCACTGGTCTATGACACGATCGATTTTTATCGCGGTACCGCCGCAGCAACCAAGGGTAAAGATTCAGCCGTGACCGACTTTCTGGTCAAGTGGCTGGGTATCTGGGATGACATTGACGCCAACTACAGCAGTTTGTCACCCGAGGTTCGCGCCTATATCGAAGCCTATGCCGACGGCCTGAATTACTACGCTGCCAGACACCCCGAGCGAGGCGTGGCCGAGCTGCCGATTACCGGTCAGGATATGATCGCCGGCTATATGTTCCGTCATCTGTTGTTTTACGGTTTTGCTGATGTGCTGCAAGAAGTGATGAGCAGTGAGCGGCAGCGGCCGATCAGCACAGCCGGCGGCGTAACCCTCAACAATTTGCCGGTGGGTTCCAATGCGATGGCCATTTCGCCGTCTAACAGTAGCGAGGGTGCAACCCGCCTGGCGATCAATTCACACCAACCAACCACCGGACCCGTAGCCTGGTATGAAGCCCATATTCAAAGTGGCGAGGGCCTCAATGCGATGGGTGGCCTGTTCCCCGGCAGTGCAACCCTGGGGGTCGGTTTTAATGAACATATCGCCTGGGGTGCAACAGTTAATAAACCGGATCTCGTAGACGTCTATGTGCTTGATGTCGACCCGGAAAACCCGCTGCGCTATCGCATGGACGGTGCGTGGCACGAGCTTGAAGCAACTGAACTCAAGATCAAAGTGAAATTGTTCGGCTTCCTGCCCTGGACTGTCACCGAACTGGGTCTGCGCTCAGCTCATGGCCCAGTGTTGCAGACCGACCATGGTACCTATGCGATCCGCTATGCTGGTATGGGCAAGATGCGTCAAGTAGAGCAGTGGCTGGCAATGAGTAAGGCGCAAAACCTTGAACAGTGGCGCGATGCACTGCGTATTCACAGCTTTGCCAGTTTTAACTTTGTCTACGCCGATCGCGACGGCAAGATTATGTTTGTGCACAATTCATTAACCCCGCAACGCGCTGCCGGCTATGACTGGGCGCAGTATCTGCCGGGTGACGATAGCAGTCTGATCTGGCAGGACTATATGCCCTTCGACAAGCTACCGCAGGTCATTAATCCCGCGTCTGGATTTGTACACAGTGCCAACCAGAGTCCGTTTTTTGTTAGCGGCGAGGCAGACAACCCTAAGCCGTCCGACTATCGTCCGGAAGATGGCTTTCCGACCCGCATGACCAATCGCGCGGTGCGCGGTCTGGAACTGTTTGCCGAGCTCAGCCCAATTTCAGAGCAGGAGTTCTCGGCGATCAAACACGACAAGATGTTTAGTCCTAACTCCCGCGCCGTACACTATCTGCAAGGGGCGATTAATCTATCTCTGGATGACTCGGCTGAACAGATTTATCGCGATGCCCAAACTGTGATTCGCGACTGGGATCTATCGACCGATGTTAATAACCGCGGTGCGGCAATGTCGACCTGTGTTATCGCGGCCGANTGGCTGGCGGAACAAAAGGGTCAACCAATCCCGGATGTCGGCGGGGTATTCTACAATTGCGCCGACAAACTGGTTGCGGCCGTCGGGCGAGTTGATCCACTGTGGGGCGATATCAATCGCCATGTCCGCGGCGACATTAATTTGCCGGTCGGTGGCGGCCCCGACACCCTGCGCGCAATCTATGCTAAGGGTCTCGAAGAGGATGGCTATCAAACCAATATCGCCGGAGATGGCCTGTATTATTTTGTCTCGTGGGATGCGCAGGGCGTGCAAAAAGTCCGTGGAGTTCATCAGTTTGGTGCTGCTACACTGGATACTGAATCACCGCACTACAGCGATCAGGCCGAGGATTATGCCGCCGAGATCTTGCATGACCCACTGTTTGATAACGAACAGCGAAAAGCCAACATCACTCGGCGCTACAAGCCAGGTGAATAACGTTCACTCACAGCAAAGACTATGACTCACTCCACGATCAGACAGGTTTTCGCCCTTGGCTTGCACTGGCCAACGGCGGACCCGTTTCTGTTTTGCGCCCATCACCGAGACCTGTACCCTCGGGGCAACGACGTCTTTGGGCCCGACGCCTCTCTTGCCGGCCGTGAAATTGGTTCAGACTTCACTCTTAAAGACGGATGGCGGATGTATCACGGTGCGCGGGTGCCAGGCTTTCCCAGCCACCCCCATCGCGGTTTTGAAACCGTCACCGTAGTCAAACAGGGTTTTGTCGATCATGCCGATTCGATGAACGCCGCAGGGCGTTATGGCGCCGGAGATACCCAGTGGATGACCGCCGGTGCGGGCGTGCAGCACTCGGAGATGTTTCCGCTGTTAAACCAGGACAGCGACAACCCCATGGAGCTGTTTCAGATCTGGTTAAATTTGCCCGCTCGCTCAAAAATGGTGGCACCGCATTTCAAGATGTTGTGGCGTGAGCAGACGCCTCAGATCGAGCTGCTGGATAGCAATGGGCGTAAAACCACTATCGATTTAATTGCCGGCAGCTATTCATCCACAACAAATGGCGCAGCAAAACCCGCACTGGCGCCGCCGCCCAATTCCTGGGCGGCAGACAGCAACAATCACGTTAGAATCTGGACGGTCAAAATTGACGCTCAGGGTAAATGGCAACTGCCCGCCTCAAACAGCTCTCACGTTAACCGCATGATCTATTTTTATCGCGGTGAGCAGTTGCAGGTTGAAGACCATAACTTGAGCGCTGGCCAGGGCATTGAGGCCGACTGCAGTGCCACACTGCAATTTAACAACGGCGCGCAAGACGCCTTTTTGCTGATTCTTGAAGGCCAACCAATCGCCGAGCCCGTGGCCCAACATGGGCCTTTTGTTATGAATAGCCGCGAGCAGTTGCTGGCAACCTTTGATGACTATCAACGCACTCAGTTTGGTGGCTGGCCCTGGCCCGATCGCGATCAGGTGCATGGCGGCGAAAAAATACGCTTTGCACGACACGCCAATGCTGTGCAAGAATTTCCACCCCAAAATTAACTCCTATAATAAGAATCTTTTATGACTCAGCCTGATACCAACCTCTACCATCCACTGACCTTTAACAGCGGCAAGACGCTCAAAAATCGTTTTGTTCTGGCGCCACTGACCAATCTTCAGAGCCATCTCGACGGCACACTGTCTGATGATGAATACCATTGGTTGACCATGCGCGCAGAGGGTGGCTTTGGCCTGACCATGACCTGTGCCGCGCATGTTCAAGCCGCAGGCCAGGGCTTTCCGGGACAGTTGGGGGTCTTCTCCGATGAGCATATCGCAGGACTGACCCGACTCGCCGATGGCATACGGCAACACGACAGCATCTCGCTGGTGCAACTGCACCATGCTGGCATGCGCTCACCGGCAGAAACCATTGGGCAGCAACCACTGTGCCCGTCAGATAACGAAGAAACTGGCGCCCGTGCGATGACAACGGAAGAAGTCGAGCAACTGACGGAAGATTTTATTGCCGCCGCTGTGCGCGCCGAAAAGGCTGGCTTTGATGGCGTCGAACTACATGGCGCCCACGGTTATATGCTGGCGCAATTTTTAAGTGCCACAATCAATCAACGCCAAGACCAATACGGCGGCAGTCTCGAAAATCGCGGCCGCATTATTCGCGATATCATTGATGGCGTGCGTGCCCGCTGCAGCAGCGATTTTGTTCTCGGCATCCGCTTGTCACCTGAGCGTTTTGATATGCAGCTCGGCGAAGTCATTGAGTTCACCCAGACACTTTTGGACGACGGCAAGCTGGATTTTATTGATATGTCGCTGTGGGATGTCTTTAAAGAGCCCGTCGAAGAGGCTTATCAAGGTCGCTCTCTACTCTCTTATTTCACNGAACTGAATCGCGGTAAAGTCGCCCTCGGCGTGGCCGGAAAACTCCGCANCCCAAATGAAATTCATCGTGCTATGGCGGAAAATATCGATTTTGTAATGCTTGGCCGCGGCGCGATCCTGCACCATAANTATCCATTGCTGATGCAGGCCGATAACGAATTTGAGCCACTGAGTAACCCCGTCTCGAAGGANCATTTACGCAACGAAGGTCTGGGGGAAAAATTTATTCACTATATGGCCACATGGAAAGGTTTTATTGCCGACTAACGGCTCAATAATAATCAAAAGGCTGCGAGATTCGCAGCCTTGTTCGTCCCAGTCATTAGTCTAATAACAATAATAAGGTTCTCTATGCGATTACACTCTCTCACCGCTGCCGCGCTCGTAACCACAATGCTGGTTGCCGGCTGCGACGACAGCAACAAAACCATCGGCGAGCCTGTTCTGCCAAACAAAAACCCCTTCCCCTCGACCTATCAAGTGCCGGCGAGTTCGGCATTGCTTATCCAAGGGGCCAACCTGCTGACCGGTACTAATCAGCAGCTGGACAATACCGATCTGGTTGTCGAAAACGGTTTGATCACTGCGATTGGTAAGGATCTGCAGATACCCGAGGGGGCAACCGTCATCGATGCCAGCGGCAAGTGGCTGACTCCGGGGCTGATCGATGTGCACTCACATATGGGTGTCTATCCGGCGCCTGAGACCTCCAACCACTCCGACGGCAATGAGATGACCTCTCCGGTAACCGCAGAAGTCTGGGCTGAACACTCAGTCTGGCCCGGCGACCCCCAGTTCGAGAAGGCGCTGGCTGGCGGTGTCACTACGGTGCAGATTTTGCCCGGTTCTGGCAACCTGATCGGCGGTCGCGGTGTCACACTTAAAAATGTCCCGTCGATCACTGTACAAGGCATGAAATTTCCCGACGCGCCCTACAGCCTAAAGATGGCCTGCGGCGAGAACCCAAAGCGTGTTTACGGCAGTCGCAATCAACTGCCCTCGACACGAATGGGCAATATGGCCGGCTATCGCAATGCCTGGATCGAAGCCACCGCGTATAAAAAATCCTGGGACGACTATGTCACTGGCGTTGAAGCGGGCGAAGACCTCGACCCACCGACTCGCAATCTGCGTCTGGAAACGCTGATGGGTGTTCTCGACGGCGAGATACGCATTCACAACCACTGCTACAAAGTGGATGAAATGGCGCAGATGGTCGATATGTCGAAAGAGTTTGGTTACAAAATTGCTGCCTTCCACCATGCCGTTGAAGCGTATAAAGCAGCACCCATTCTGGCCGAGGAAAATATCTGTGGCGTCATGTGGGCCGACTGGTGGGGCTTTAAGCAGGAAGCTTTCGATATGGTGCGCGAGAATATAGCACTGGTCGACTACGCCAATGCCTGTGCCATTATCCACTCCGATGATCCGATTCAGGTGCAGCGACTCAATCAAGAGACGGCCAAGGCAATGAGTGCCGGGCGTCGCATGGGACTCGACATCAGCCGCGCGAAAGCAATTGGCTGGGCAACCCTTAACCCGGCTATTTCACTGGGACTCGACAAGCAGATTGGCTCACTGGAAATCGGCAAGAACGCTGACCTGGTGCTGTGGACAGCAGACCCACTCAGTGTCTACAGCCATGCAGAAAAAGTCTGGATCGATGGCGCACTACGATTTGACCGCGAAGATTCCTCTGTGCAACCAACCCGCGATTTTAACCTTGGCATAGTGAATGCGCAGGAGTCACGCCCATGAACAAATTTAACCAGCTATTACTGCTCGTCGCACTTTCAAGTCATGCCGCTGCCGAATCGATTTTGATTAAAAATGCCGATATCTACACCGGCAAAACGGTTTTACCGTCAACCGACCTGTTGATTGTGGATGGACGTATTGCCGCAATTGGCAACAGTTCGCAAAAGACCGATCGTGTAATTGACGGCAGCGGCAAAAGTATCTCGCCGGGACTGTTTAATGCCGACACCCATCTCGGCAGCGTCGAGGTGAGTGCCATTGCACCGACCGTGGATTTCTATACCGATAATCCAAACGTTACCGCATCACTGAAAGTGGCCGATGCGTTTAACCCCAACTCAACTCTGCTGCCACACAATCGCACCCATGGGTTAACGCATGCGCTGTCGGTTCCGGAAGCCAATACCGGGCTGTTTGCCGGACAGGTTTCACTGATCGAACTCGGCAACCAACCCAGGGTTATCCATGACAGCGTCGCTGTAGCGATGGACTTTACCGAGCATGGCGTTAGTCTGGCCGGAAACTCGCGGGCCGCCGCCATGGCTGTGTTGCGACAAAACCTCGCCGACACCATCGATTTTGCTGCCAACAAACGTGCTGCAATGGCCGGCGAACGTCGTGACTATTCGCTGTCACTGGCCGATCTTGAAGCCCTGGAGCCGGTTGTTAGTGGNGCCAAGCCTTTAATCGTCAGCACCCATCGCGCTAGCGATATCAGCGCCATGCTGGCATTGGCCAATGACTATGGNCTGACGCTTATCTTCCGNGGAGCCACCGAGGGCTGGATGGTTGCGGATGCGATTGCCGCAGCCAAGGTGCCNGTAATCATGGACCCGATTTACAACTTGCCCGTCAGCTATGAGAGCCTTGGCGCGCGCCTCGACAACGCTAAGTTGCTTGCCGATGCCGGCGTGACACTAGTGTTTACCGGTATGGGCTCAAGCACTCACAACGCCCACCTCGTGCGTCAGTCTGCAGGCAATGCCGTGGCCAATGGTCTCGACAAGCTGGCTGCCATAGCCGCTATGACAGTAACTCCGGCCCAGCTTTTTAATGCCAATGTCAGTGGTGAAATTAAGCTCGGTGCGGTAGCCGATCTGGTCATGTGGGGCGGTGATCCGTTGGAAATGACCAGTGAAGCAGAGCTGGTTATTATCGATGGAGACGTTGTGCCCATGGCCAGCCGCTCACTGCAGTTGCGCGATCGCTACTTTAAAGCTACGCCGTGAGTCAGTATGACGACTAGCGCATCGGATGCAGGCGCGGTTTAGCGGTGCAATTAAACTGGCTAGATAATGAAACTCGACCTCCGGCGGCACTGTCGCCGGGGTTTCCTGAAAAGATGGTCCTGCTTGATCTCGAGACCACCGGTGGTAAAGCAACTCATCACCGGATTATCGAGATTGGTTTGTTGGTGATTGAGCAGGGCGTGGTGATTGAGCGCTGGCAGTCATTTATCGACCCTGAAACCAGCCTGCCGCCGTTTATCCAAAGCTTAACGGGTATCGCCCCCAGTATGTTGCGCGGGGCTCCGAAATTTGCACAAGTCGCGGAGACGCTGCTCGGTTTTCTCGAGGGGCGCACTCTGGTGGCTCACAATGCACGTTTTGATTATGGTTTTCTAAAAAATGAATTTGAGAGGATCGGCACCAGCTACAACGCCAAGCCGCTGTGCTCGGTAAAATTTAGTCGCAGCCTCTACCCGCAGTTTAAGCGCCATGGCCTCGACCAGATTATCAAGCGCTTTGAGCTCGCCATTGAGAATCGCCATCGAGCGCTCGATGACGCGGCGATGATCCACCAATTTTTCCTGAAATCCTCCGCCCTATTTGCCGAAGAGGAAATTGCCTCCACCTGCACCAGCCTGCTAAAAAATCCCGCGCTACCGCCATTGCTGAAAGCTGCGGATATCAAGAAGCTACCGGCGTCGGCAGGTGTTTATTATTTTTATGACACCAGCGGCGCGCTGCTCTACGTTGGCAAAAGTGTGCATATACGCAACCGCGTGATGAGCCATTTTTCTCAGGATCATAAAAACCCCAAAGACCTGCAAATCAACAGCAAGCTGGCGCATATCAATTTTGATAAGACGCCAACTGACTTTGGTGCGCAGATTCGTGAGAGCAATCAAATTAAGGCGCTGGCACCGCTGTATAACCGCAGGTTGCGCAAAACCAAAAAGCTCTACCAGTATCGCTGCGAAGCAGACCGCGCAGGCTATCAACGCATTGCAATTGAAGCCGTTGAAATGGAATCGGGCTGTGAAGATGAGCGCTTTGGGCTGTTTCGCTCACCGCGCCAAGCCTCGAAACAGATTGAAAAACTCGCCGACCAATATTTTCTTTGCCATAAATTGCTCGGGCTGGAATCGTCCTCGGGCGCGCAGCAACCCTGCTTCCGCGCACAGCTGAAAAAGTGCTTTGGTGCCTGTCACGGTGCTGAGGATGCTGAACACTACAATCAGCGTGTCAATGCAGCACTGAAGAACTATCAGATCGCCATGTGGCCCTATGCTGGCGCCATAATGGTTGAAGAGCGTGACGCTCAGGATGCCGAGCATGTTGCCTTTCACCTGATTCACAACTGGCGCTACCTGGCCAAACTTACGCTGACAGAAGATCTTTTCGATTATGGCTACCAACTCGCCATGCCGCGGCAAACATCAACGCAGGGCCCGGTGACGATAGATCACGCCAGCGCAGAAACCACAGCTGCAATGGAGAGCGACGACCATTTTGATCTGGATATCTATTTTATCCTGGTGCGCTTTCTGGTCGATCGCAACAAGATGAAAATGCATAACCTGAAGATCTGGCCACTTATTAAAATTCCCGATAGCATTTAGTGGCGTTAGTCCCATCTCGCATCATCTAACACAGTCTAGCCAGCACCGTTTAATCTATGGCGCACACAATAATTATTTGCATTAGATTTATCTAATTTAGTTATTGCTAATTTAGATATCCCTAATTTACACTTCACACTGTGTGAAAGTCCATCCAGCCCTCGATACATTAAGCCAGCCAAGGATTTAGCCAATGCCTTCATCAGACAACACGGCGCTCGATTCAGCCGACTTGATCGCGCAGTCAGAACTAACAGAACTGCAAAATCACGCTCGACAAGCAGCCGATATGCTCAAGCAGCTGGGCAATGAAAATCGCCTGATGATTCTCTGCTCGCTGATCAACGGTGAACTCTCTGTAGGTGAGTTGCACAAAATGACCCAACTCAGTCAGTCTGCTCTGTCGCAACATCTTGCTTCGCTGCGCAATGCGCAACTGGTGCAGACCAGGCGCGAAGCGCAATCCATTTTTTATAGTCTTCGCGGTGATGATGCAGTCAAAATTATCCGCGTTTTAAAATCTATCTATTGCCCATAACCAGAGGTAAATCATGAACAATCTATCAACAACCATTAGTGCCAGTGATTTCAAAACCCTGCTCAGCAGCGGCGACAAAGTCGCCATTATTGACGTTCGCACCGCTGCAGAAGTCGACTCAGTTTCACTCGCTGGCGCTGCCCACTTTCCGCTGCAAACGCTTAGCTGTGCCGAAGTCAAAGGCCATCTCGACGCCCAGGGGCACAGGTCTGAACAACCCGTTTATTTACTCTGCGCCAGTGGTCAGCGCGCCGGACGCGCGGCGCAGCAGTTGCAGAATGAAGTGGACTGCCCGCTAGTGATTATTGAAGGCGGAATCGGTGCTCTCGACAATGCCGGAGCCAGCCTCCAAAAAGGTCAGGGCACCATCATGTCCCTGGAGCGTCAGGTGCGAATTGCCGCCGGGTCGCTGGTAGTGATTGGCGTGGCACTGGGCACGCTGGTTAATCCTTGGTTTTATGGGCTGTCAGGCTTTGTTGGCGCCGGCCTGGTTTTCGCCGGGGTCACCGATACCTGTGGCATGGGCATGATGCTGGCGCGTATGCCCTGGAACAATAGAACAGTCGCCAATAACTAAGGCGCGCTCAAAACAGCTATCCAAATGCTAGCGCAATGCGCGACTGATCAGCATTTACCCTATTGCTGGCTAATGATTTTTAGCCAGCAATTTTTTCTGCAGGCTCATGGTCTGCCGAGGTGCCGCCGTGGAAAAGCGATTGGGAAGTATCGCACCGCAGGGAAGGGTTAAACTGTCGGTAAAATTGATCGTCACGACGTGGGACCTTTTATTTTTTAGTGATTTTCAGATTGCCATACTAGTACCAAAGCGCTTGTCCAAATAGTCACCAATTGACCAGATTAATTCAACCGCGGCACCTGCGTAGACCCTAACGCAGTGCTATAGTCTGCGCCGAATCAAGTGCTCAATATTAAAATAAGGTATGCAATGAATTACTCTGCGTATGAAGAACTCGCCAAGGCAACCAATCGCATCACTGTCGACAGCAGCTGGACACAGGGACGCAGTGTTTTTGGCGGCATGACGGCTGCATTGGTGCTGACTCATATCGAGAGCCAGACGGGTCTAAACGACCGTGACCTGCGCACCATCAATATCCACTTCTGCGGACCGGCACTTCAAAATGCGCCCTGTGAGCTACGCTGCAAGGTGCTTTCAGACGGCAAATCGGTGATTCAGGTGGAAGGCCAGCTGCTGCAAGATGATCAAGTTAAAACCCAAGTTATCGCCTGCTTTGGCCGTCAGCGCATTTCAGAGATTCAGGTCAACCCGCCACCCATGCTGTTTGAGAAAAGCCCCGAACAGGGGATCCAGATGCCCTTTATAAAAGGCATGGTGCCCGAATTTGTCAACTACCTCGATACCCGCTTTACCAGCACGGCGTTACCTTACAGCGGCAGCGATAATACTGTTATAAGCGGCTGGATGCGTTTTAACGAAGCGCCCGCAGTATTTTCAGATAGTGCGATATTGGCGCTTATCGATGCCTGGCCTCCGGCAGTGATGCCGATGCTGAAACAGCGCGCCCCGACCAGCTCCATCACCTGGAATGTGGAGTTCACACAACCGCGCACGCCTCTGGCGGCAGATGATTTCCTCTACTATCACTGCGAAGTCGTGCAAGCTGATCTCGGCTATGCCCACACCGAAGGCAAAATCTTTCATCCCAACGGCCAGCTGCTGGCATTGAGCAGGCAGCTTGTGGGTGTTTACGATCAACCCAAACAGTAACAATAAAAAAGTGACATTTTATGACCCGACATATTCTCGATAGCGACCACATCCACCCCGCCATTCGTCAAACCATCGCCAGTAATAATGCGGATATTGTGCTCGAAGTTCAGCAAGCAATCGCTAACAACAAGGTAGTGGTGGTTGGTATGAAACAAAACCCGGTACCGAAAAAGGCCCGCAAAACACTGGATGCGCTGGGCGTTGATTACTGTTATCTGGAGTACGGTAGCTATCTATCAAAATGGTATCGCCGCAATGCTCTGAAAATGTGGACCGGCTGGCCCTCATTTCCCATGATCTTTGTGAACGGGGTGTTGATCGGTGGCAACAACGATCTGAATGGCCTGATTGAGAGTGGCGAGTTTGCCAAAATACTTGGCTAGGCCAGCGCACACACCGAGCTGACTGCAGCCCGGTGGATTTGTTTGGCTTGTTGTTACTTGACGGTAATCTCAATCACCTCAGACAGGACCGGCGGGTTGTGCGGAATATGCGCATAGTTGCCGAGCAGTAATTGCAGGCGGTGGCGGCCGGGTGGCAGCTGCACAGTGGTCTCGGTCTGACCCTTACCAAAGTGACGTATCTGATCTGTGGCTGGCAGTGGCATAGTCATATCAGGTAGCTGGTCGAGATTAATCAGCAGGTGATGATGCCCTGAATTGGCGGCATCCGTTCCTGCGGGCGCTACGTCCATGCCCTCGAGACCGAAGACCACCTTGACGTCAGAACCGTCGATTTCCTGGCCATCTTGAGGCTGGATAAAATAGACTCTGGCATTATCGGGTGCTGGCGACTGCGGCATAGAATGATGGCCATGACCATCGGCAGCGCTGTTCAGTGCGGCGGTTGTCAGTAACGTCAAGACAGCCATGCCACGAAATAACCGGGTATAACGGTAACCTTGAAACATGCTCTAAATCTCCTCTAATGCGGCAAGTATAGTCAGGTAATCTTACGTGGTTACGCAGAATCAGGATTGCCATTTCATATTTAAGCTATGGCATAATCAATCNCGGTTAAAACATCTTATCCATTTACAGAGATAAGAGTAATAAAAATATCGGGGCGTGCGATGGCGCGGCGATCAACATTATTCTCTCTTTCGTTAACAGATCTGCGCACAGGTCTCTGCGCGCTGGTTTCCGCTGCTCTGGCTTACGTTCCTCTGGTTTATATTCCCCTGGTTTCAGCGAGTCAGGATTTTCAGCTCTCTGATCAGTGCCCGCCCAGTTTTTTGCGCACCGATAACAACCGCTGTGAACTGCGCAATCTCTACCAACTTTACGACTCTTTGGGTGACCGGGGTGTTGGTGGTCTGAAGACCGCTCTGCCGACTCATCGTGATGGCTTTAGTCCGCAACAGATTGATCTCGGGCGGCTGCTTTTTTTTGATCCGCTGCTATCGGCAGACCACAGCGTCGCCTGTGCCAGCTGCCACAATCCCCGCAAGGGCTTTAGCGATGGTCGGGCCCGCAGTGTTGGCATCGATGGTCAACGCGGCAGCCGCTCTGCACCGAGCCTCTGGAACAGCGCGTTTCTCAACGCGTTCTTCTGGGACGCTCGCGCTCACAGCCTCGAAGAACAGGCGCTAAGCCCACTATTTTCCGCTGTAGAAATGGGCAACAATCCGCAACAATTACTTGCCAGTCTCGAGTCTGTGGAAGCCTATCCCGAACTCTTTAAACAGGCCTTTCCCGCCCGTGTTCACCTCGATATCGAAATGGTTGCGACGGCTCTGACCGCCTTTCAAACCTCGCTGATTTCGCTCAACAGCCGCTACGATCAATATGCCCACGGCGATGCGAAAGCCCTGAATACTCAGGAGCTTGAGGGATTGAATATTTTCCGCTCGTTTGTCGCGCGCTGCTCTCAGTGCCATATGCCGCCGCTGTTTACCAATCAGCAGATTGCCGTGATTGGCACACCCGAGCCAGAGGGNATGCCGCGTGATATCGGTGCAGGCGCAACCTTTAACTCGGCGAAACTGCGAGGCGGATTCAAGGTGCCAAGCCTGCGCAATATTGCCGAGACTGCGCCCTATATGCACTCCGGACGTTTTGCCACACTGCGTGAGGTGGCCGCGTTCTATACTGGCGGGCGTGGTCATGCGGTGCCGGAGGGTGAGGAGCTGCTGTTACACTGGCATATTTCGGAACCCAACTTAACCGACAGGGAACTGGATCGACTGGTCGATTTTATGCGCACGCTGAGTGATAACAGTATGCAGCCAGTGATTCCTCAGTCAGTACCATCAGGACTGCCAACACTCTATAAACAAAACCTGTCACAAAAATAGCGAGAAACATAATGAAAAGAGCTAAAACACTGGGTGTCATTATCGCGCTAGCAGCCTTTTTGGGCGGCTGGCAACTGGGTCAAGATCTTAACAGTCCAGCGCAGATTACCAGCAGTGTAGGCGGCGCCAGTTATGCTGGTGGATATACGCCCGCCACTGATGACAGGGTCAATTCGGCACTGCCACCACGCACTCGCGATGGCACAACGCTTGTAGTCAAACCCGGCGATTCCATTCAGTCCGCGGTGGAAGCGGCGCGACCAGGTGACACTATTCGGGTGATGCCGGGCATCTATTCAGAAACTGTGTATATCGATAAAGATGATATTCATCTGGTGGGTGTTATTCAGGCGGGTCAGCGCGCAACGCTGGATGGACTTGGCAACCTCAACGATGCGATTCTCTACTCTGGAAATAATATTCTGATCGAGAATTTTAAAATCACCCGTTACAAAGGCAATGGCATTATGAGTCAGGCCGGTAACAACTTTGAGATTCGCAACAATCTGGTGATCGATACCGGGATCTATGGCATCTTTCCGCAGCTCGGCAGCAATGGTCTTATGGAGCACAATGTGGTCTCCGGGATTGCCGATGCGGCGATCTATGTGGGCATGAGTGATAATATCCATGTCGCTCACAACGAAGTGTTCGACAGTGTCGCCGGCATCGAGATTGAGAACAGCCGCCATGCAATCGTCGAGAATAACTACGTGCATGACAATACCGGTGGCATTCTGGCCTTTATCACGCCTGGCCTGCCAATCAAGACCACCTACGATGTGATTATTCGCAACAACTTTATTATCGACAACAATACGCCCAACTTTGGCGCGCCTGGTTCAACTGTGGCGGGTATCCCATCGGGCACTGGAATTTTGGTGATGGCGGCAGATGATGTGGTTATCGAGGGCAATATTATTGTTAACAACAAGGTTGCCGGGATTCTGATCAATGACCATGCCAATGCCTCGGGACTCACTCTCGATCCAGAGGCGGATCCCAACGCTGATCGCGTCAAAATTCTCGACAATGTGATGGAAAATAATGGTTATGACACCATTGATGAAGTGCGCGCCTTTGCCCTCACCGAGCTGCACACGAGCGATATCGATATCTTCCAGATCGGCCCCAGCGAGGACAGCTGCATTATCAACCGTCATCGCTACAACCACGTCGGCCTCGGCGACTTCGGCGACTGTGACTTTACTAATACAGACAGCATCCACAATTACCTCTTGGCCGGTGGCGCTCAGCCTCGTGTTATAGCGCCCTCGGAACGCGGTGAAATTGCTTATCTGGGTGTTTGCACCGGCTGCCATGCCTATGCCGGGCAGTTGATCGGCCCCGCGGTAGAAGAGATTCAGGCGCGCTATGCAGGCAATCCGGAAGGCATTGTCAGCTATATCAATGCACCCTTTAAAATCCGACCGGACTATCCGGAGATGCCCGCGCAAAATTATCTCGACGCGGAAACCCAACTGGCCGTGGCGCGCTATATGCTGACGGTAGATAATTAATCTGCCCTGCGCGGGCAGGGCTTTTAATCTACACTTGGGCTCTCAGTCGATCTCAAATATCTCTCAAATATCTCTAAAATAACCAATTAGCAAACGCAAGGACGCCTCGCCAGTATGGAAAAACCCCAACAATTCGCCAGCTTTCCTTACAACAGCTCATTGCCCACCAGACGTCACAACCAACCACTCTGGCAACCGAGTGCCGAGCGTATCGGCACCAGCAATATGGCGCGCTTTGTTAAGCAGATCGAAGACCAGCTCGGTCTGACATTCGCGCATTACCAGGCGCTACACCAGTGGTCGGTGGATCAACCTGAGGCATTTTGGGCGCAGATGTGGCGCTTTGGCGATATTCGCGCGTCTCGGGGCTGGGATCAGATTCTCAGCAATGGCGATCAATTCCCCGGCGCAACTTGGTTCGAAGGCGCCCGACTGAATTTTGCAGAAAATTTGCTGCGCAATCGCAGTGACAAGATCGCACTGGTTTCACGACTGGAAAATGGCTCAAGACAAACATTGAGTTACGCCGAGCTATACAGGCAGGTTGCTGCCTATGCTGCCGGACTGCGCCAATTAGGTGTTGAAAAAGGCAATCGCGTCGCCGGATTTATGCCCAATATTGCTGAGACTGTCATCGCGATGTTGGCCACTGCGAGCATCGGCGCAATCTGGTCGTCCTGCTCGCCAGACTTTGGCATCAATGGGGTGATGGATCGCTTTGGCCAAATTGAGCCCAAGGTACTGTTTGCCTGTGATGGCTATTTTTATAACGGCAAGACCATCGATTCACTACCGAGACTAAAGGAGATCTGCGCCAATATAGACAGCATTGGAAAGCTGATAGTGGTGCCGGTAACTGCAGACAACCCGAATCTGGATGCCATTCCTAACGCGCAAATGCTGGCAGATTTTTCGCAGCCCCATCAGGGCGCGGAGCTTGCGTTTGAGCAACTGCCGTTTAACCACCCTCTTTATATTATGTATTCATCGGGCACCACCGGGGTGCCAAAGTGCATCGTTCACAGCGCCGGCGGTGCGCTGATTCAGCACCTCAAAGAACAGCAACTGCACACTGACTTAAAACCTGACGACAAGCTGTTTTATTTCACCACCTGCGGTTGGATGATGTGGAATTGGCTGGTCAGCGGACTGGCATCAGAGGCCACATTGGTCCTCTATGATGGTTCACCGTTTTATCCTCAGCCTGCCTCGTTGATTGATATGGCAGAGCAAGAACAGGTCAGCATTTTTGGCACCAGTGCAAAATATATCAGCGCACTGGAGAAGGCCGGTGTCAAACCGCGCGCAAGCCATAAACTGCCTCACTTGAAGGCGCTGCTCTCCACAGGTTCGCCACTCTCCCACGAGAGTTTTCGCTATGTCTATCGCGACATTAAAAGTGATCTCTGTCTGGCCTCGATTTCCGGGGGCACCGACATCATCTCCTGCTTCGTCCTCGGCAACCCCTGCCTGCCGGTTTGGGAAGGTGAAATCCAGTGCCGCGGTCTTGGCATGGCGGTTGAGATTCGCGATGACCAGGGCGAGCAGATAGTGGAGGAAAAAGGTGAGCTGGTCTGCAGCCAGCCATTCCCCAATGCGCCGATCTATTTTTGGAATGACCCGGAAGACAAGAAATATCGCAGCGCCTATTTTGAGACCTATCCCGGCATCTGGGCGCAGGGCGATTATGGCGAAATTACTGAGCACAACGGGGTGATTATTCACGGTCGCTCGGATGCGGTGTTAAATCCCGGCGGAGTAAGAATCGGGACCGCTGAAATCTACCGCCAGGTGGAAAAGCTCGACGAAGTGATCGACAGCATCTGTATTGGCCAGAATTGGAAAGACGATGTGCGAGTGGTTTTGTTTGTTGTGCTGCGCGAAGGTGTGGCGCTCGACGACGGGTTGCAGCAGAAGATTCGCAACACCATTCGCAGCGAGACCACACCGCGCCATGTACCGGCAAAAATTATTCCAGTAACCGATATTCCGCGAACCATTAGCGGCAAAATTGTTGAGCTAGCGGTGCGCAATGTGGTGCACGGTGAAGCGGTGAACAACACCGATGCACTCGCCAACCCAGAAGCTCTTGAGCAGTTTAGGGCGATCCCGCAACTGCAGTGCTAACGCTGCGATTAGTCCGGTAAGTTAGCCTGCAAAAAGCGCAACATATTGCCACCCATTACCTTGCGAATCTGCTCTTCGCTGAGACCGATATTGAGTAAATGTTGAGTAACCACAGCCATTTCACTGCCGTCAAAAGAGGTGGTGACGGTGCCATCAAAATCCGACCCCAGCGCAACGTGGTCTTCGCCCACAAGATCAATACCGTAGGCAATCGCCTCGGCCACAATGGCCGGGCTGTTGCCACAGATAGCACCATCCCAATAACCCACCGCAATCAAGCCGCCCGCCTCAGCAATCTGCAACATCAGTTCGTCACTGATATTGCGCGGCGATTGGCAGTGCCCCTGAAAGCCAGTGTGACTGACTAACAGAGGCCTATCGCTGATCATCAAGGTGTCGGCAACCACAGCTTCTGAGGAATGTGAAACATCAATCATAATCTCCAGTTCACGCATTCTCGCAACTGCCTCGCGACCAAACTCCGTCAGCCCGGCGCCACTGGTACCGTGCAGCGAACCACCGAGTTTGTTATCAAAGAAGTGCTGCAAACTCATCATCCGAAAACCGCGATCGAAGAGTCGCTGAATATTAGCCAGATCGCCATCCAGAGCATGTGAACCCTCGGTGCCGAGCAGGCCTCCAATTAGCTTGGGGTTGCTCTCGCGACGCTGGAGAAAGGTTTCCAGTTCAGTAGTCGAGGTAATCAACATTAGATCGTCGGGGCTGCGCGCAGCCAACTGGTGGAGCTTGTCTGCTTGAAACAGGGCGCGTTCGGCAAGGCTGGTCCAGGTCGCAATCGGCCAGCGCTGCATCAGTGCCAGAGAGGTAATGTTGTCCCGCGCATCCGTTTCATTGGTGTCATAGTTCTGACCACTGGGTGACTTGGTTACCGTAGTAAACATCTGCAGTGCCATATTGCCCTGCTGCATCCGCGGAAAATCCAGGTGCCCATAATCGTACTGCTGGGTGAGGTCACGCATCCACAGCAAGCTGTCGGCATGCCAGTCACCAACAATTAAGCTGCTGTGTAACTCAGCGGCTTCGGGGGAAATAGTGTATGGCTGGTGCGCGTCGACCGGGTTTTGGTCATCGTCCAGCATCGGTGGTGCAACGACAAAAAACAGCACCAGAACCAAACCGATAATTGTTAGCGCAAGATAGGATTTTTTCATGTATTTTCTCACTGGTGTTTTACAGCACATCATAGCTGTGTAATTGGTTGATTCGAATGACCGCCTGCACCTCATGCACATACACTTCGCGCAGTTCTGAATAATACAACAGTGTTTCGGCCAATTGACTCCCGCTAGGACCCTCAGGGTTGAGTGCAGCGAGTTCAGCGCGCCGCACACGCAACTTTCGATAGGCGCGATGGGTATTGAGATTATGCAGATAGGCTTCGACCGCCTCGCTCACATTATCAAATCGGGCCACCTCATGTTTGGAGCCCTGCGTGCGCTGTAAGGGCACCATGCCGCAGCCCTTTTTGTAGCACCACTGGCCAAACAGGTTATTGCCTTGGCGGGCAAACCGCGAGGTGCCCCAGGCTGATTCAATCGCCGCCTGGGCCAGCACCAAAGAAGGCGGAATCGGTGCAACGCGCAGCAACAGTGTTTTAATGACCTCAGACTCGCTGACATTGTCCATCGGCACCGCGTAGCGGTTAGCCAACTGGCTTAACCTACGCCGCTGGAAAAATGATAAATCACCGGTGCTGTCAACCAGTTGCTGTAGTTCAACACGCTGTTCGATAATCGACTGATTACTGTCGACAACCAGCGGCAGCATATAGTCAAAAAATGCCGTTTTTTTCTGTTTTACATCAGTGTATTGGGCAAAGTCGGGCAGCGGCTCTCGGCCTGCTTGGCAGCTGACGACGACAGCTAATGTGATAACCAGTACGGCGATGATTTGCCCTGCACGCAGACGACCCATCAACCCTTCCTCAAGTCGCTGAGCAGTTTGCGCGCCGCCAAAATAAACAATGTCGCCGAGACCAGATTGATCAATGACACAATGCCCAGTGAGTAGCGCAGTGATTCACTGCCATAGGCTGGGGCGAGAGCGTCGCTGATCATCCCCACTACCAGTGGTCCCATACCGAGACCAATCAGATTGAGAATAAAGAACAGAATCGCCGAGGCCATCGCACGCATACTCGGACTCACCAGATTGTGCGAGATGGCGATGGTCGGCCCGAGATAGAAGGCACCGAGCATCGTGGCGAAAAACAAGCAGGCCAATGTTAAGCGCGGATCGGCAACAAATACCGCAGACAGCATTAATGGCACACTGCAGGCGCCGGGAATCGCCGCAATCCAGAGGTACCAACGCTTGTCGTTGGCACCATATCGGTCAGCCAAAACACCGCCGAAATAGGTTCCCATGGCACCACCGATACCTGTGATCAGAGCCAGGCTGGTGCCCACCTGCATGCTGGTAAAGTCATGGGAGCGAATAAGAAATGAGGGCATAAAGTTGCCGATACCATAGCTGCTAAAGGCATTCAGGCCAGCAGCAATGGCGAACAATCGAAACGAACCGAATTCCCTCAACGTACGCAGGGTTTCACCAAAGGTGGCCGGGGCTTCCAGAGCGCGGCCGTCGAGCCCGCCGCGAACCGGTTCTCTAATCGTCAGGCGGACCAGCAATGCGACCAAAAATCCGGGTATGCCGACGACAAAAAATGCTGCCCGCCAACCAAACTGGCTATTGATCCAACCGCCGATCAAAAAACCGAACAGAATACCCAGATAAACTCCGGTGGAATAAAACGACAGTGCACTGCCGCGCTGCTCAGGCGGGTAGTAGTCGGAGATAATTGAATGTGACGGAGGGCTGCCGCCGGCCTCCCCGACGCCGACGCCAATTCGTGCCATCAGCAGCTGCCAGAAATTCTGCGTCAAACCAGAAAGTGCCGTCATGCCACTCCAGACAGCGATGGCCAGCGAAACAATGTTGCGGCGATTTCCGATATCAGCCCAGCGCGCGATGGGAATGCCGACACTGACATAAAAAATAGCAAAGGCGAATCCTGTCAGCAGCCCGAGTTGCGAGTCGGAGAGGTCCATATCAACCTTGATCGACTCTTGCAAGATAACCAGAATCTGCCGGTCAATAAAGTTGAGCGAGTAGACCAAGGTGAGTACGACCAGCACATAGCGGCGATAGGATTTAGATGGTGTCGCAGCATCTGCGTTGGCCTCTGCGGCTTTCTCTGCAGAGGCCGCTTTGGCGGGGGAAGTGTCAGTCATGAAGGGCTCTACTGTTGTTATTGTTATTAGGGCACCAGTCTTTGTTCTTATTGGTCCAATGTAACATCATCACAACAAAACTAACATCTGCTATTCGGTCGTCCACTGCTGGCGTTATTGCACAATCCGTCCAAACGGAAACGGCCTTAACGATTCACCACGGAATTCCGACAACGGATCGATCGACTGACCGCGAAGTGTCTTTGATGTCGGCGAAACTGTTGGGCAACTGCCGGTTTCAATAAAGCTCAACGCTGTCGCCAGTTGCGCCTCGTCGGGATCACCCAACACATGCGTCAAATCGTCAGCAACCGCACAGCCGCGCACTTCAGCGCCGAACATATCGTCGCTGTCCGAGGGGATAAAGCCGTCGGCATAGTCACCAAAGCCCTTGGCATTCTGACCTTTAAAATGGACCGTAAAATAGGTCACGCCGCAGTTATCAATGCCGTAAAACCCATAGGGCTTACCGCGAGTGGTCTCACCGATCAGAATTACCTCGACATCAATACCGCGCAAACCATTAATAAAGGCCTCGCTGGCAGACGCCGTATCGCCCGTTGCCAGAACAAACACTCGGGGCAGGTTCAATCGCGGCAACACTCTGCCCTGAGAGGCAGAGAACCCGGCTGCAGTGGTGCGAAACAGTGTTGGCTGCAGTGGGTCACCGGTAATAGGATTAAAACTTGGGTGTTTGTCGTTAAAAATCTTCTCTTCAAAAACCTGACCTGAAGCCACATTGCCCGCCACCATAAAGGCCAGTTCAGAGGCTATCGCCAGATAACCTCCACCGTTGTAGCGCATATCAATAATCAAATCGTCGATATTGCTGTTGGCAAATTGTTCAAGGGCATTGATCAGCAGGACTTCTGATGCGCCGAGAAAATCGTTATAGGTTAAATAACCCACTTTGCTGCCGGCGACATTGAATGTCCGACTATTTTTCACCGCCAGGGATGTAACCTCGGTACTGGTCAGGGTGACGGTGCGTGTCTCAACAGCATTTAAATCGCGAATCACAAAACTGTGTGACTCTCCCACTGCCGAGGGAAACAGTCCTGCATTCAATGCATCGGCACTGCCATCTTCAACTAGGCGTCATCGACCTGGATAATTTCCGCGCCACGGCTGATGCTGTTGGCTGCAGCGGGCGAGTTGGGTTCGTTGTAGGTGACCAGAATCCGACGCGGCGGAGAACGACTGATCAGCGCTAAGTTAAACCCGTATCCGGCTGATATACCAGACTGCGAGAGTTGCTCCCAGACTTCGGTATCGTAGGTAAAATGGAATTGATCAACCGGGTTGCCAGACGGCGTGAGTGCATTGGTTTTCATCAACTCAAAGTAATCGAGACGGTCGGCGACGGTGCCCGGATCAACATCGACAATATCGCTGTACCAGAGATAGGTGTCATTGCTAAAAGAGCGAATCCAGAAATTTTCATCGGTCATGGTGCCCTGAGTATCACCATAACCCCTGAGCGCGGCACTGCACAACTGTCTGCAAAGTTTTCAGCTGGCGCAAACTGGCCACTCACCCAACCCGATGCCGCGCTGTTGGACATGCCACCCGAGCCGGCTCCCACAGGATTGTAATTGGACGCTGAATTGTCGGAACCACCGCCACCACAGGCAGATAAACTCAGAATGCAGGTCAGAAGTAATAGCGTTTTCATGTCAATTGTATTCATCTCTTTTAGACTCAGCGGATGATTTATGTAAAAGGCCGGCTTTAAGAATCCCCTAAAAACTTACGGCTTACTCGCAACTCTGTTTATACGAGAGTCATAGCAATTTGGATAACTGAACAATGGCCAGCACCACAAATGTCTGCCTAAGCAATCGTCGCCACGCCCCAATAATTATAACCGGCAAACTTTGGTGTGCCAGGCAGATACATTTCCTCCATAGTCTCAATACTAAAACCCGCAGATTCAATTAGCTGGGGAATATTGCGATTGAGATGGCAACCACCGGCAATCTTGCCCCAGTAAGGGTCGATACGTCCCTGCCACTTTGCCACACCAGCATCAGGTGCCAGCCCGTGTTCACAAAATATAAGCTTGCCGCCGGGCTTTAACACCCGGCGTATCTCGCGGTTAGCGGCCAGAGCATTGGGAATGGTGCACAGCGTGTAGGTGATCACCACCGTATCAAAGTGATCATCAGGCAGCGGCATATCTTCAGCACTGCCAATCAGCAGCTCTACGGTCAGACCTTTTTCCTGAGCCGCATTGGCAGCGACTTTGCTTGCCATATCATTGAGCTCCGGGGAGGGATCGAGGCCGATGACCTTTTGCACGTTGGCAACATCGTAAAAGGGGATATTCAGCCCCGAACCAATACCCACTTCGAGCACCAACCCCTCGGCCAGGGGAACCACTTTGCCGCGCTGATAGAGAATCGGCTTGGCGCCGCAGGCGCAGTTGAGAAAGGTTGGCAGAATATATTTATCGTAGAAGCCCATAATGATTTCAGCCTGTCATATCAGATTATTGTTATTGGCAACACAGCGTCAGCTTAACTCGATAGAGCCATCGCGGCCAGATTTAGTGGCAAGACATTCCTGGGGATTTCTGCATCGCTTTTGTCATCACTTTTGTTAGTACTATTGCCGCAGTTAGTTAGCATGCTTATAATATTTGACTTATAACAAATTAGCCAATAATGAACGCTGTCGCAATCTCTGTGAGCTATTCAACATGAGCCATTCAACTGACGAAAGCCTGGGCTTTATTATCCACGATGTCGCGCGCATGCTGCGCCGGGATTTTGATCGCCGCGCTCAGGCGTTTCACCTGACCCGCTCGCAGTGGTCGGTGCTCGCGCTGTTGATTCGTGAAGATGGCGCGCAACAGAAACGACTTGCCGACATTATCGGTGTGACCGCGATCACCATGACTGGTCTGGTCGACAGGCTTGAACGCGATGGCTGGGTAGTTCGCCGCGAGGATCCACAGGATCGCCGCGCCAAACTGGTCTTTCTCACCGACAAG
>JGI20152J14361_10000379_pt1 | contig 32575 bp, 49 predicted proteins | sample COG_02_FD_14361 | JGI IMG/M metagenome (IMG submission 14361)
ACTACTGCTAGTGTTTGACTGTTTACAGTTGTTGTTGTTCCATTTACAGTTAAATCTCCTGCTATTGTTACATCTCTGCCAAAACTTGCATCAGCATTTCTTGATATTGTTAATGCTGTTGTGTCTAGTGCGTTTGCATCAGATACTCTAAATACTATTGATTTAGTTACTGCTGATTGGTCTATTCTTAAATCTCCTGTTGTATTTAAAAACCTTCCATCTGTTCCATCATAAAATAATTCAACCTCGCTTGAGTTTCCTAAAACTAATCTGTTATTAGTTTCTATATAAACATTTCCAGTAAATACTCCATTTCCTGTAACTGATATTCCTGTGTTTGTAGTTGCTAGTTTTTGAGAACCATTATAGTAAAGTTCAACTGCTGCATCAGGTCTAAATGCAGCCATATTTTCTCCATCATCTTTTTCAATAAAAATATTTCCACCTGCTGATTGTTGTATATTAAAGTTACCTGATGTGTTTTTTATTGTACCTGCTGTTGAACCATTATGTGTAATCTGTAAATCATTAGAAGCACCGATATTAATACCTTTATTATCAGCACATAAAATTGTGCCTGTCATAGTTCCACCTGCTAATGGTAAGAACGAGCCACCACTACCTGTAATTGTGCCTGTTACTTCTAAATTTCCTGTAACCTTTGCACCATCTGTAAGGGTTTCAAACTTTTTAGCTGTGTTAAAATACAATTCAGCAGAACCTGTAGCACCAAAAAATGCCATATAACCATTGTCAGCAGGATTTTTTATTTCTAGTCCATTTGTTAATATTTTTAAAGTTCCTGTTCCTGCTTCATTAATATAGCTATTACTACCATCGTGGTAAATCTGTAAGTCGTTAGAACTGCCAAATAATGCCTTTCCATTATCTACAAAAGTTGCATTTGCTCCTACTGATACATTTGTTGTAGTAGATAAAGCACCTATAACTTGTACACCTGTATTAGTAGTATAAAATCTTTCACTCCCATCAAAATATAATTTTACACTAGAATTTTCTATTGCTTGTAATTGTATTTCATTACCTGCTGCGTTTGTTACTCTAACTTCGTTAGACCTTATATTTAATAATCCTGTTCCTGTATCTGCAATTAATGAATTTGAACCATCGTGATAGATTTCAAGTCCATCACTAGCTGTTCCATATATGCTTTTAACATTATCGTTTAAAACAATATTACCAGTCATTGTACCCCCTGCAAGTGGCAAGAATGAACCACCTGCTCCTGTGATACTACCACTTACCACAAGATTACCAGTAACATCTACTCCTGTATTAGTAGTAGCTAGTTTTTTAGAATTATCAAAATAAAGTTCTACTGCACTATTAGGTATAAATACAGCCATATTTTCTAATTCTGCCATTAATTTAATATAGCCTGTACTTGAAGTTTGTATTCTAAAATCTGAAGAAGTATTATGTTTTATATATGAAATATTTGAACTATCGTGATAGATTTGTAAATCACTACCTGCTCCGAATATTGCTTTACTAGAATCAGTAAACGTAATGTCATCACTAGCACTTACTACAATGTCATTTCCACCTGTTGTATTTCCAAAAGATAAAACTTCCTGTAAAGTATCTGTTTGCGAGAATTTAGTATCTACATATAGTTTTACAGCAGCACTTGTAGGAAGTGAAGTATTATTATCAAAGTTTTCTATTCCATCAGTAGAAGTTACATAACGAGTTATTGTAACCCCTGTGCCTGTGTCTTTTAATGAACCCCATTCTAATATGTTAGAAACTTTAAAATCTCCTGCATTATTTACATAAAGACCTGATTGGTTTCCTGAACCATCTGTTAATTCTTTTAAAGAAGCAGTTATTGCAGCATTATCGATTGTCTTAAATAGACCCTCGTAAGTTGCAGAAATTTTAGTGTTAAATAGAGTTGCCATACTTTAATTTTTTTGTTTTATTATTTTGTATCTTTTTTAAAAAGACTTTTAATTTTTCTATATTTTTTTCTTTCGGTTTATATCTCATAGTACCCACCCATTAAATGTTGCATCATAACTTGGGTATATATCATCATTCGTGTTGTTTGTGTATTCAGGATATGTTGTTTCATTAAAACTCATAAAGTCAATAAATCTTCTAGAATACCATTCAGCATTAGTTCTAGCTTTTTCTGTTAAGTAATCTACTTCTTCTTTACTTACTGTGTCTGAATTTTCTGATTTGTGTTTAAACATACCACCATTTCTAATTTGATATGCAGCAAAAGGCAAATAATCTACTTGTGCAAACCATATTAGCATCGGTACTATATAGTCATCTAATAAAGTTTTCCACCTAGCATTAGCAGGTTGATCTATATTAGGTATTGCTGCAGTTAAGCCATCATATAATTTAGTTCCCATATAGTTCTGAACGTGTATTTCCTGTGCTAATTTTATAAACTGGATAAACTTGTCAGTATCGACATTTCCATCCATTATAGAGTTTCTTATTAGATCAGTACGATTTATAAAAAGTATTGTTGCCATAGTTTATTTCTTTTTTTTCTTTTTACCAAAACCCATTTTATCCCAATATGCCTTTGTGTAACCTTTGTATTTCATATCTTTTGGTGCAACTGGAACTAATTGGTCATTTACAGGAAACTTAAAACCTAATGACTTTGCTTTAGTAGTTGTTACTAAAGACTTATCTCCATCTAAAGTTAGCATATATGTTTTTCTAAACCATTTGTGTTGGCATCTTGCACCACCTTTATATAACCATATAGAATAAGTTGAAGCACCCTTAACTCCAAATCCTGGATTAACTGGTTGTTTGCCCATTTTGATAATATCTTCTTTTCGATATATTCTTTTGGCTCTAACCATTGCTTTACAGAATTTTCTACCATCATCATCTACTTTTAATGGTGCGTATTGGTATCTAACCATAAATTTTTGTAATCCAGTTTGTTTAGTAACTCCATCTTGTGCAGATTTTCTATTTGGAAATGCCTGTCCTGTTCTTACTAAATTTACTATTTTACTAAGTGTTGATTGTTTAGGTTTTTCTTCATTTAATTCTTTAATTAATTCATCTTGTCTATCATCATTTTCATAATCAACTTCAGAAACATCAATTAATTCATAATTTTCTAAAAGATCAGCTTCATCTTGTCCATATTCTGACAATTGGTCTGTTAGTTCTTGCAATTCATTTTCTTCTGTCAATTTCATTTCAGACAATGGAACACAATTAGGCACTTCTTTACCATCTTTCATTTTAGTTCCAATCTGCTCATATCCATCCCAACAAGGTGCTTTAAGTTCTGTGTGTGTTTCACAAGGCATATAATAAACAACACCTTCTACTTCGTGTTCGTGATAGCCACCACATCCTTTTTCTTCAGCTACCTTTATAGCTTCTTCTTTTGTGTCATAAGCCTTTTGACCATCAATCATTTTAAGTTCTACCTTATTAAATTCATAGCCAGTTTCTTCTTCAATATCTTCTTTGTCTTGTATTGAACTATCAACTTCAGTAAATTCTAGTGGCTGTAAGGTCGTAAAGTAAAGGTTTAAAGCAATTTCATTGTATGCTAGTATTTGGTCAAAACAATCTATTAAAAGTTCCTGAAAAGGTCTAATAACAGTATTATCCATAAGTAATGAAGCAGTCTTTATTTCATCTGCATTATTACCTAACCCTGAACTATCTTTTATACCTAATAGCATAGGTGATACCACTCTATGTGCTACCATTATTTTTTTTGTAGCTTCTTCTGAAAGAAATTGATATTGATTATGTGCATCAGATAATTGAACAGGAGTAATTTCTGCCTGACTTTCTTTATTATCATTAAACGCGAGTATAAATTTACCTGCATTACTTGTTCCTGAAAACTTTTGTGCAATCTTTTGTTCTATTAATTTACGTTCTTCCTGGTTTGGAGTACCATTATTAAAATTTATAAGCATTGATGGTGCTAAACCATTCATAATGTTGTTTAAATGATAATTAGATACTTCTTCTTCTAATTCTGCATACTGTAAACCACCTTGATAGTCCACAGGTGAATAGTAGTAAAATCCAGATTTATATGGTTTTATATAGTATATCTCTATATTTTCCTTAGACATACCAAAAGCAGGTATTCTTAAAGGAATATCACTTCTTTTTATGTTTGCCCAATCTTTAAAATAGTAATATGCAGGTACATCACCTTCATCATTGCACTTTTCTGCCCTTAAAGTTTCAATAGGCATATGTGCTAATTGTGCTATTTTTTTTCTGTCTTTAGTATATATAACCTGTATTGCACATTGACCCATTAATTTAAGATCATAACACAATTTTCTGACTACATCTTTTTTAAATAAAGAAATCATTTGAGCATACTCATTTGGCTTTCTATTAGCATCAGTAGCATTTATTCCTTTACCATAAATAGCTTGACTTATGCCATTAATTGCTGCATTATTTGTAGGACTTCCATTATATCTATCAATTAAATACTGAAAATAGTTATTATCTGCTCCATATTCAATCCATTCTTTACCATTTACTTCTTTAATTTCTGGACTTGTGTAAGTGCTTAAATTTACAAAACCAAATTCCGATACTTTTGAAGCCTTTTTAAATTGACCCTTAGCATTTCTTAATCTTATTTTTTTCATATTACTATGTATGTATTATCATACCCATCGTATGTTGTATATTGACCTTTATTTATTTCGTAATGGTCATTTTTATTTAATTGATCTATATCTTGATTTGTACAGAATATTCTGTCTTTGTAAATATCATCTACTTCTTCAGTTTCTATATTCCAAATTTGTTCAGATAAATTCCAAAAACTATAATTTGTATTCCAATAATTATAATCTATGTATAATCTTAAATCATAAAAATGATTTTCTACTAATAAAGGATTAAATGTTAGATTAAAGTTAAGATAATTTCCTGAAGTTACAGCATTAGTGATATTATAATATTTAATAACATTTGTGCTATCATCACGAATAGATACACTAAAAGCATCAGTATATTCTCTAGGAATAACTGATAATGCTTGGGCAGTTGCTGATGTAGTTAATATAATCATTACTTATATAACGTAATTATCTATGCAATTTGTACAATCATTTAAGCAAAAAAAAAGCACCCTAGATAGAGTGCTTGATTTTCAATTAAAAAAACTATTATTATGCAGTTGGATCAATTTGTGTTACATCTGGAGTAACTGCTGCATCTAAGAAATAAGGTGCAGTTTCTTCTAATCCTTCAAAAGTTAGAGTAAACCCACTTAAATCCCCTGCTGCTGCTCCTGTTACTACTGTACCACCTGTACAATCCATACCATTTTCAAATCCACATAGGAAATTGTTACCATAGTAATCTTCTACTACAATGTAAGGTCTGCCTACTGCAAGAACTTGAAGTTCTGCTTGAGTTTTAGCATCTAAATAAGTTAATGTTAAGTTTAAAGTTTGAGTATAAAAAGTAGTACCATTTTCTCTAGAACTTGTTACAGTTGTTTCTAAAGATGAATTACCTTTTACATCGTATTCGTACCAAGTCGGAGCAGGAGAACCATTAGTTATTGTTGCTTCTTTTGTTGTTGAATCTACTGCAATTGATGCAATAGTTCCATAATCAGCAAAGTAAACAGTTTTTATCCCACCGAAGGCACTTTTACAAGGTACTTTTCTACCTGTGTTTAGTGTACAAGCCATAGTATTTATATTTTATTTAAAAAAAAAGGCAAGCAGATTATTCCACCTGCCTTAATTCAGTTAGTTAATTATTATGCGTATTCTACTAAGTCAGAAGCAATACCAAATTGTACTGCAGAAGTAAATCTCATTACCATTCTAACATTGTTTGAAGCATCTAAGTCAGCCATATCTAAAACTTTCACTACGTTAGTGTCGTTTAAGATTCCTGTTCCGAAATATAAGTTGCTTCTTTGAGCAGCATACATTTTGTTAGGACTCATTCCTGGACAAACAAACACTTTAACACCATTAATACTTAGTGAACCATTGTTCCACCATTGTGTTCCTTGTGCGTTTACACCATTTGCTCCTAATCCATTAGCTGCAAATCCACCTAATGCTTGAACATAATATTTAGCTGCTGCTGAACCTATGTAAACAAACAAATCTTCTTTTCCATATAAAGAACCTGGAATAGCATCAACTACTTTAGATAATTCTGCAATAATGTTACCTGCATTTAAACCACCACCAACTGCTGCCACTTGCTGACCTGCAGGAATATCCCCTGCTGCTGCTGAAGCTGCGATTAGTTTTTCAAATCCATCAAAAGAATTAACTCCTGCTGCACCTGCAGTATCTCCTTTCCAAATACAGATTTCTGTGTTTTGTGCAACTTCTGCTGCAACGTGTGCAATCATAAAGTCAGAGAATTTTGGTGGTAAAGATTGACCTAAACCATATCCCATAGATTGTGCTTCCCAATCGTTTACGAAGTCATACTTACATAATTGTAGGTTTACTTGTAACTCAACTGGTTGAATAATTCTTTCTGTAAGTGTTACAGATGAATTAGGTGTGAAATCACAACTAGCAGGACTTACTAAATCTCCTGTTGCTAATTTTTTAATTACTTCTTTGTAAGCGATATTTGCTTTTACTGTTAATCCCCCATCATCAATTGTAGAAGCTGAAAGAAGTGCTGCAGCAATATATTCTCCTGCAAACTCACCTGCATAAGTAGTAGTGATATTTACAGCAGTTGCTAATTGTACATTTTTTAGATTACTCATTTTTTTTATTATTTATTTAATTTATTTAATACTCTGTCTAGTGTCGTGTTAAACTTGCCTTTTGCAAATTCTACTTTATTTATTTTTTTGTTTCCTGATTCAGGATTGTGTTTTATAGGCTTTACAGCAGCTTCAGAAAATTCTTCTTTTACTGTTCTTGATTTTAATGGTTGTGAATCAGAACTCATTTCTTCTTCTTCCATTTTACCTTCTTTATCTTTTTTAAGATCAGCAATAGCATCTTCAAGATTTTGGATTCTTTTTTCCATTCCTTCCCAATCTCCTACATCTGCCATTTTCTTTTCTTTATCATCTTCTTCATAGTCATCTTCTTTTAAATCTGAAGTAATTTCTTCTCCATCTTCTCCTTCTTTCTGTGGAACTTCATCAGAAACTTCTCTAACATCTCCAATAATTCCTTCTTCTTCTACAACTACTAATCTGCCATCTTCTAGGATATATTCTCCTACTGGCATTGCTACTTTTTCATCATCAGTAACAATAAAGATTTCTTTTCCTTTTTCAAAAGATTCAGCACTAACTATAGTACCATTCTCTAACTTCATTTCCTCAAGTTTTACCTCGATGTTTAGAAGTGTTTTAATTTGATTTAACATTTCAGTTGATTTCATATTATATATATAACGATTATTTGATTTAATTTTGCATTTTTAAGTAATTCTAGTAATAACACCAATGCCCTGTGCGTGTATTGAACCATCACAACATTCTATTGAATATGTGTTGGAATCCCAACATAAACAGGCTCTAGAACTACCAGTAGGACTTGTTCTGCTAGGTATAAAAGGTTTTTTGTTTCTAGTGTTTCTCATTTATTTTAAAAATATCTTTTAGATTGTTTTAAAACATAATTTTCATATCTATCAATTACTTTTCTTAAATTATCAAGTAAAGGAGATTTAGAAACTCCTAAGTCTTTTAAACCTTCAATTAATTGTGTTTCTGTTTTTTTTGCTAAACGATATACAGCACCAAGTCTATTTAATTCTTTTTCACCTTTTTTTATAGATTCTTCTATAACAGCCATATAATCAGTCATAAAATTTCTATTACCTTTTTCTAAATCTTCTGTAAATTTAATTGCTCTATCTGCTATACCTGCAAGTTCAACTTTGTGTATTGCTAATTCAGTTTTGTCTTTAGGTAATCTATTATAGATTTTGTTTAATTCGTTTGGTGTTTTCATTTTATATTAATTTATTTTAAATTGTTTGATTAACGAACTCTAAATTGTTTAATTAATGAATTCATCATATTTAAATCTTTATTAGCAATTTCAAAAGCTGCTGATGATTTTTCTTTAACTGAAGATGGTAAATCAACACCTAATTCTTCTGCTTGATTTTCTAATTTAATTTGTAAATCTAATGCTTCTTTTAAAGTTTTAGAAGCTTTTGTTGCTTCTTTTATAGCTATACTTAAATACCCTTTTGATGTATCCATAGTATCTACATATTTAGAATATTGTTTAGTACCTTCTTTTTGTATTTTTATTAAATCATCGACTAATGATAAATTTACCTTTTCACCTTTGACAATACTTTCTATTTTACTAAGTAATTGTTCTGCTAATTTTTCTTCTGACATATCTTCTTTAATCGATTCTTTAGGTCGTTCCATTTTGTCTGCAAAGTAGCCTTCAATAGAAAAACCTTTAACTTTACCTGATTTAACATACTCGTTCCATATTTCATCGTTATTAACTTTTACTGCTCCCATCCAAGTTCCTACTGGTACATCTAAACCATACTTCCTGGATTTGTCATTTACTTCATCTTCAACTATCCAAGATTCAACTAGTGTAAGACCTTTTAGTGTGTCTTTGTGTTCTAGTGTTGAATTATTTTGATAGCCATTTTTTAAGTACATCTGTGATGCCTTAACTATAGTTTCTTTAGAAAAGAAGATATAATAATCACCTTCTTCACCATTTCTATATATTGGTTTATTAGGTATCAATAAAGCACCTAATAATATTTTTTTTTCTTTATCTAATTCAGCAAGTTTTATTTCCTGATTATTTAATGCAACAAAATCAGANTCTATTGCAGGACTTTCAACAATTGAAATGGCATCAATTCCACTTTCTTCTTGTTCTTCATCTAGTATTAATTCTACTATTTTCATAATTATATAACGTATTTAAAATTAAATTTTGTATTTATCCTATTGTTGCACCTTCTATTGTGTTTCTTTCTAATGCCTGTGCATTTGTAACTTCACTAGCTACAACAAATGCTTGTATCGGTTCTTGTGTCTGACCACCTATTGCTTCTGCTAATTGATTAGTTCCACTTGCTCCTACAATATTAAATGCAGGTGGTAATGATGCAGGTGTTGATGGAGTTGGAATACTAGGAACTGATGCTGATGCTGCACCTGCTTTAGCTTTAGTTTTAGAAACTGCTTTTTTTACAGAACGAATAATTCCCACACCTTGAGCAATAGCACTAGCAATAGTAATAATGTTTTGTGGAAAACCAATCTTAGAACTTTCAGCTACGTTTTGTGCTGTTGAAACTCCTGCTGCACCTACTGCTTCAACTCCTTTGAATGTAATACGTTTCAAATCCATTATAGTTTCCTTCAATGCAAGTCCTTGTTTCATTATTAATAAGGCTTGACCTATTCCAGATTCAGCATCTGCAAATTGTGATATAGCATCTACTACAGCTTTTTTGTCTGCTATCTTTTGTTTATCTAATGCTATTTCTGCATCTAAAATTTCTTTCTGTCTAGTTAAATTAGTTTGTCTAGATTGTTCTGAAAATTCATCAAGTGCTATTTGTGCATCAATTTTGGCTTGTGTTCCTGCATTAGCATTATCTACTATTGCCTGAAGTCTTATGGCTTCTTGTTCTGCTTCTAATATATCAATTTCTTTTAAGGCTTCTAGTCTTACTAATTCATCTTGTATTAATTCAGCATTAAACCTTTTTCTTTCTATAGATAATTTACTTTCACTTTCTATTTGTGAATTAGTTAATTCTATTAATTCTTTATCAAGTGCTAAATCATTAGATTTTTGTTCTGATCTGAATCCTTCTATTTGTGCAAGAACACCTAACTTTTCATTTCTAGCATCTAATAATGCTATATAGTCTTCATCTTTGCCAGTTAATTCAAACTGTGCTTCTGCTGCTTTTAATACTGTTTCAGCATTTGCCAACATTTGTTTTTCTTGTAACTCTAAAACCTTTTTTAATTCGTTGTTAGCTTTTATTCTATCTTCAATACTATTTCTTTCTTCATCTCTAATTTGTCTTTGCTGTTCAGCTTGTCTGTCATATTGTTCAATAAGACCCCTAGATTCTGCTGCAGCAATTTCTGCAGATTTTTTTAGTTGTATGTTAGTTTTTGCAGTTTCTATTGCAGCTTCTACACTAACTTCTTTTAATCCATCTACTACCTGTGTGCCAATTTCACCAACTTCAGTAACAGCTTCACCAAAATTAGTAACAATATCTGCACCTGCAATTACAGCTTCAACTGCTGTTTCTTTTAGACTTTCTTTAGTTTCATCTATTGATTCATTAAGTCTTTTTATTGTTTCAGGATCACCATCTCCAAAGAATGATTCTTCCCAAGCCAACTGTGCAGCTAATAAACCTAATTTAATTCCATCAATTGTTAGTTTTAATGGTGTAAAGGCTATAGTAACAAGACCCTTAACTACTTTTCCTAATGCATCAAAGTTTTCTGTGGCACTAGATACGTTTTTATAAACATCAATAAAGACATTAGCAACTTGATTAAATAAAATTTGTGCAGTTTCAAACACAACATTAAGTGCATCCATCACTTGTTGGTTTTCTTGTATTGCACTTTTAACAAATTCAAATGCTTGTTGTAAAAGAAACACAACACCAGTAACTTTAGCAATATTTTTTAGAGATGCAGTTACACTTTGCACACCTTTTGCACCATCTTCAGCACTTTTTTCTACTTTTTCTAATGCTTTAGCTGTTTCTTGGTTAGCCTTAACTACTTGTTTTTCTAACTTAGTATATTCTTTTTGGAATTCATCTAAGTTCTTAACAGCTTCTTTATATTTTAACTGAAATTCTACTTCTAGTTTTGTTGCCATTTTAATTTATTTTTTGTTTGCTTAATACCCTCTGAAAAAGATTCTGCTAATTTATATTTACCCTGAGCAATTCTAATATTTTCAGTTTCACCATTTACTATCTTTAATAAGTCTAATATATTTTTAATCATAATTTTATTTTAAGGTTGCCCACATACTATGTTCGTTATTATTCCATTAGAATCTAAAGTCATTGACATTACATACGAACTATCTTGGCAAACTGTGTCATCTCCAGTTGAGCCTGTTTGAAAATAAGTTCCAGAACTTGCTGTACTTGTTAGTGTAGCATTATTATACATTGTATCTCCAATTGACAAACTTGCTGCAATACCTACAGAATAATTATAATATAAAGTTCCAAGTGAGCCTGAATATGATACATTTGGAAGCACTCTATAATAAGGTGTTCCAATATTTAATAATTCTAATTGACTTTTGCCATTTGTTAGGTTAGTAGTAATAGAATTTATTTGATAGTTTTGTTGTCTTATTTGTATTAAGTCGTTTAGCTGTAAATTATGAAATATTTTTTGAGGTAAAACTGCATCAACTTTTAAAAGCCTTCTACTTATATTAAATACGTTGTTTATGTAAGTGCTATAATTATTATTGAATAATGTTCTAATAAATTCTGAACCATCATATTCATTTATTTCAGCACTAAAATTAATATTAGTTTCATTTGTTGTTCCTATCTCTAGACTGTTTGATGGAATAATATAATCATCTACTTCTTCTGTTCCTGTTCCTGTCTGTAATGCTATATCAGTTCCATTACTAACTTCTATTGCATAAAAAATTAAAGGCAGACCATAATAAGATTCTTGATTGTCATCAACAAAATACCCATATTGGATTGTTGTTTCATTAGCAGGTGCAGATACTGCAGTATTAACATTGATTAATCTTTCATATAAAACGTGTTCAAAAGGTATTTCAACTTTATATGTGTTATTAGGAGCATCAAAAGTTTCATTATTTAAAGTGTATTTTAATGTACCCCATTCAATATTATTTAGCTGATTATATTGTTTAGCTAAAAAAGTTCCTAAGCCTTTATATTTATATACTATTTCTTTGAATGGTAATGCCACATTTGATGTAGATTTTGTTACATCTAAATATTTATCTATTACAATAGGACTAGCAGAACCTGAAGCATAATAACTATCTAAGGTCTTAACAACTATTGTGCCTGAATTATCTATATAAGCAGTCAAATTAAACATCTGAAATAAAGAAGTAAGAAAACTAATTACAGTCATTTCAGGGATTTGTTCTGGAATGTTAAATGGAGTTATTGTACTACTTTGAAATGTAGTTGCATTTTTCCAAATATCAGTACCACCACCACCACCTTGACCAGGAACAGCAACAGAAACAGTCCAAACTATATTATTGGCATTAAAAGTTATTCCATTTGAATCTAAAGTAGCAACAAAAACACTATATTGCCCTGCACTTAATATTGTTCCTGATGTATTAAAAAAAGTTTGTGGACCTGTTACATTTGTTCTTTGGTCATATATAGAACCATTTTTAAATATTTGTATATTATATACTGTTGAATTATTTGTTGGTGTTAATGTTAAATCAGTTTGTACGATTTGAGTTGGAGATGTTGGTGCTATTATTTCTAATATGCCAAATATAGATGCAGTAAAACCAGTATTACCTGAAACCTTATACAGTTCTTCTAATTGAACAAAATTCAAAGCCAATTGCTGAGTTGCTTCTACACTACCTTTTTTTCTATGTAGCCACATCCATAAATTATGAAATTGTGTGTTACTAGAATCGTTAAAAAAATCATTAGAAAATGTTATTTCAGAATATTGTGCTTCTATTGCATCAATAATTGCTTGTAGTCTTATAGCAAATTTTAATTGATTCCACACAACACCATTTGTTCCACTTGCATTATGCCAAAATAAATTTCCATCATCATTGTGTGTTGCAGAATCAGAATCATATTTTAATCTTTGTGTGTGTGTTATAAGGGGTGTACAAATATTAGTAGTGCTAGTTAAATTAGCAGTCATTTTACTTTTGATATTTGTTTTTGTATAATCCTGATTGTATGTTGATAAGCTAGGTAAAGCACCTAATTGGTCATCTCCTAAAACATCTTTTAAATTTATTGTATTACCAAAGAATGTAATTCTATAAGTGTGAGGTATATTTTTTTTTAAATCAACTCCTTCTAATTTTATATAACCTTCTTTAAATGGTATTGTATTTAATTCAATATATCCTGCAACTTTATTTCTAGCATCAAACCCACCTTGTATGTCAAAATTATAATAATGTTTAAATATCTTGTTATTTACTTTAGATGCAGGTAAAGAAAAGGTTTTAGAAAACTCAGTAAAGATTTTACTAATGTCTTTTACGTTTTGTATTGTCTGTGTAAAAGATACAGTTTCATCTTTAAATAAATCAACCCTTTCTGTTCCTATATATAATTGGAGTTTTTGCATTTATCTAATATTGTTTATTAAGTCAAATGCTTCTTCAAAGTCTATTGTATATTCTATTAACCTATCATTGACTGATGTTTTAAATTTCATATTAGAAGTCTTTACAGTTACAGGCACAGTTTCATCAACATCAGGTTTTTCTTTTTTTGGTCTTGTCATCCATACATACTCACTTAATAACAATTGCTCAAAAAATTGATTTGTATATTCAGGATAATAACCTGAACTCAAAGTATGCATTTGTTTACCTTGTGTATTAAATAGTTTATTTGGTGCATTATTTATTTCATACTGTGCATATTCATCATCAGGATATTGTATTGTATTAGACTGATATTTTTCATTAGTTCTATTTAATGCTGTAACTTCTTTTAAGAAAAACCATAAATCTTGCTGAACTCCATATCTGTTTATAAATGTTATTTTTCTACCTGCTCCATATTTAGTGCAATCAATTCTATTTATGTAACAAATATTAGAACCTTGATTTACTACTTGTGTATCTGTGCCACTATAAGAACTTACAGAATAAACTCCTGCCCCTGTCATATAATGAACATATCCTGAAACACCTGTTGGAACATATATATTCCATTCTGTACCACGTTCATCATATTTTGCTGCTAATAAGTATTTATGATTTACAGTAAATGGAACTTCAGGATTTGAACCTTCAGGAAAATATCCATATGCTTCCCATCCCACATCTGTATAATTAACAGTTGAACCTACCTGACTACCTGTCCCATTTAAACCTGAAAAGTTTTTTAAGTTAGTTGATATTAATACTGTATCTACTAAATAAGTTGAAGAATAAGTTATGTCTAAATAATCTCTAACAAGTTCTGAAATATCAAAATTGCATCCTGTGCTTGGACTTACATTTTTTACTAGTGTATATCTTAATACTGTATTTATTGTAATTGTACATTCAACAGATTGAACACCTGATGAGGGTACTGCTATAAATTTATATTGTGGGTTTCTTAATGCTATATTTGCCATAATGTTTATTTTTCACCATATACCATTCGACTTTCTAAGTCTGATATAAATGCCTTTTTAAATTGTAATTCATATTTTTTTATTCCTGCTTCAAATGGTTTAGAAAAAAAGTAAGTTGGTTTGATACCTGATAAATATATACTTCTTCTTATTAGATATTGCATTGTTTTTCTTTTTAGAAATTTACCTGTTTTTTTATCTCTAACACCATCTAAATTTTTCTTTACAGTCCATTTATTTATAGCCTTTTTTAATCCTTTAGATTTCATTGCACCAAACTTATAAGGACTATTCGGTGCTTTTTGTTCACCATAATATTTGGCTTTTGATGGTAAAGCATTAGGGTTTTTTCCTTTTACACCTTGATCTACAAATTCAGCATAATCTTCCATTAGAAATTCTACTAATAATGCTTCCTGGTCATCTGAATCAATTTTATAGTCTAATGTATTATACAGATTCCCTTTGTTTTTAGGATATGGTTTTGCTTTAGATAAATTAGATTTAGCTTGTTGTATGACATACTTAGCATACTTTTTCATTACAGCTTCTAAATTGTTGTACTCCATTAGCAGATATATATGTCATTATAAATTACCACTTCCATATTTGCAGACCATCCTGCTAGTTGATTTTCAAATCTATCATAGAATGGTTCTAGTGTAGGATCACTTTGTAGCTGATACATATCTCTATATAAATCACCCATCCTTAATCTTTGTATTAGTTTGTTTAATACTGATAATTGTGTGTTAAGAATATCCTGCTCATTTGCATTACCCTTAAATCTGTCTATAGTTAATTCTTTAGATTGGTCAACAATATCCATTGCTAATACAGTAATATTAAATCTTAATACTTGTTCTTGATCTACTACACTATTTACAATAATATGACCCATAGGAAATATGTCTTGCTTGTTTAAATTAACATCTGTAATATCTCCTGTTGTTACTGTGTTAATATTTTTATCTTCTAGCAACTGTTCTTTGATAGTTTCTGTTAATTGATAAAAACCCCTTATTCCTTGTTGGCTCATTTAAAATTCTTTTTTATTTGTTTAGCTTCTAATTCGTTTTTGTCTTTCATAAATGACAACATCATTAAACAAGTGTGTACATTTAATTCGGTAATACTTTCAAATCTCGTAATATCTCCTTTAGCGAGTGTGTAAATTGATTGATACCAACCCCACTTTCTTCCAAAATTTGTTGATGCATCGAGCTGTCTATTTCCTGATTCTCCAAATAACTCACCATAACTGTCGATAAATCTATCCCTAGTTGATACAAAAAAAAAATTGACCCCAGAACTATGTCCATAGAAATTTCATCTAAATTTTCTTTAGAATTTACATCATAATCTTTGATGATATATTTATCTCCCATCTTGTTTTTTACAGGTCTGTATAATACATTCATAGCAATTAACATATTATCCCAATCACCAATATATGTATCTAAGTCAATATATTCACCTAAAGAAATAGCATCAAAGTCTGGAACAATTCCATATTGAATATTATTCATAGTAAATGTTCTAATTAATTCTGGTTTAGAATCAAACATACCATTTAAAATGTGTACTATTCTATCAGCATCAGACAGCTTTAATAATCTAACTGATTTAGCATCTAGATGGCAGAATATTTCAATCATCTTGCATTGCAGAAAATAAGGATCAGTATTGTTTTTCTGTATTTTCAGAAACTTCTGATACTGTTTCAGAGATATTTCTGATAGACTGTTTGGAATAGTTAATTCAACTTTCATATATATATAACGTATTTTAAATTGATTTTTATAATACACTAAGATAATAAAAAAAGGGCAGCCATTTCTGACCACCCTATCGATGTTGTAACTTCCCCAAGTTATTACTACAACACCTTATTCATTTCTATTTTCTTGAGCATAATCCCAAACCTGTGAATGTATTGCATCATCAACCCAATCCCAATAAAAGTCAGTTATATCCATTCCATTTAAAGTAACTTCTAATATTTCTAAGTCGCTTTCAGGTGGATTAAAGTAATTGCCATCATCCCAATAATATTCATAAGATATATTTAAATTATAGTTGGCTTCATCGATATTGTATTCTCCTTTTACTTTCATAATTCTAATTCTTTTAAGTGTGTGTATTTGTCTTTTAATTCCTGAAGTTCTAATCTAGCTTTATTTCTTTCAAATCTGTATTTACTAATCATCATATCTTTTGCCATAGCATCCTGCTGAAGTCTGACAATATAGAAAGTAATATCTAGGTATTTAGTGATTAAATTGTTGAGGTCTTTATTGTCTGGTCTAGCCTTTTGCCATTCCTTTAGTTTTTCTAATACTACTATTGAGTTGCTGAGGTATTCCAAGTTGTGTATGTTTTCTATTGCGTTCATTTATGCTAAAATAACACAATTAAAGTTATCCACAAAATTTAATAACTTATTTATGAAATATAATATGTACCTCTATTTGGATTCTGGAGTTGATAGCTTACTGCATATCTTATAGCATCTATGCAATGATTCCATTTATCTATTGGTGTGTTTGATTTACGTTCTAACCAACAATAGTTATTTAGTTCTTTAATAAGATTTATGCTGTTAGGATCAATAATTAAATCATAGTCTTGTAGTAGTGAAATACCATATGTAATAGAACCCTGACCTTTTATTGACTTTACTACATTACATCCTTTAGCTTTAACCTCAGCAAGTAATCTTGGTTCAGCAGAATCACCTACTATTAAATTAGTTCTTGCGTGTTTAAGGTTTAATTGTGCAATCTCTGTTGTTGTTAATCTAGGCAGATAAAAACATTCTTTTAGATATATTATTTTATTAGTTGTGTCTATGTTAGTTTCTATCAATGTTGATTCATCTGATGCAAATCCATAATCTTGACCAAATACAGAAACACCAATTTGTTTAAATTCTCCTATCTTCCAATTACTAAATATTACACCCTCAGCTTTAGCTAACCATCCACCTAACATTTGATGTCTGTATTTTTCTGGTCTTCTTTTCTTGATATTCTCTATTTGGGTTAAATATGATTTAGATAGGTTTTCAATATTATCAAGATATGTTGTGTGTATGTATGTTGTGTTTTCTTTTGTAGTATTGCTACCTTCCATTATTCCTTTATCTTCAAAGAACCTGGAATATATCCAATGCTCCTTTGTTACAGGATTCAATATCAATATAACTCTATTTTGTTTTTTTAGGTTTCTAACAGATAAATCTATCTTGTCAAATATGCCTTCATCTACAAGTTCTTCAGCTTCATCCATAACCCAAGTGCTGACATTAGTTAAAGACTTTAGATTAGCTGTTTGATCTCCTGAAGATGTTTTGATACCTTTAAACAATATCTTACTGCCTGACATCTTATTTATTATTTCATCTTTTGTAATATGGAAATGGTCTTGTATGTTTAAGGTTTCTATCTTGTCTATAAATTCAGGTATTATAGAAATATATGCAGATGCTAGTGTAAACCTAGTGAATAGTATTGTGTGTCCTGCTTCATAGGTTAGCAGCACTAATTGTAGATTAATTGAAAAAGACTTCCCAGAACCTCGACCCCCAGTTACTATAAAATATCTAGAAGGTGATTGTTGTATGGGTGCATACTTTTTATTTATATCTATCACTTAAATTTAATCAGGTCTTTGAAGTTTATATTAAAACCTTCAGAAGAATTAATATCTACTGATTCTTTAGGTTTCCCATATCTATAACCAAAGTATAAAGACATTGCCCTAGAATCACCTTTTAAGACTTGCTGACCTAGTGTTTTAATTACTTCATCATTATCTATTAGATTATCCATTTTCTCTATTAGTCTAACTTCATCAGCCTTTCTTGGTCTTCCTGAACCTTGTCTTGAACCACCATTATTTTTTCTTTTATCCATAATTGATATTTTATTGATTAATCAATCTTTACTATATAACGTAATTAAATTACTTTTTTAATTCTTTCTGCTACAGCTTTAACAACATTTACTGTTACAGCATTGCCACACATCTTGTATCTTTGACTATCAGATATTGTTCCTAGTTCTTTTCCAGTTTTAGTCCAATCATCAGGAAACCCTTGTAGCCTTTCACATTCTATTGGTGTTAATCTTCTGATAATTTTTGAATTTACAACAGCTTGTTCTCCACCTGAATCTAAGGTTTGTGCTATCCCTTTACCCACTCGACCTCTACGAGTTTTGCTTGGTAGATTTTGATAGTTTATTGTATCTCCAGGTTCAGCTATTTCATAACCTTTTCTATTATTTGTTTTTATCATAATTCTTTCATCTGCTGATTCTTTTGTTAAAGTAGGTGCTATTCCCTCACTATCATAAACACGATTTGTTTTTTCATAAGTTCCAAGAATTTCAATAAAAGTTGTTATAGCTTTATCATATTTATTTTCTGTTATATTTAAAACATCTTTTAATTTAAACCATATTTCAGCAGGTGGAATACTAAACCACTTTTCTTCATTTCTGAACCAATGTTCAACCTGACTAAATGGTAGATTCATTTCTTTGCTTATTTGTTTTATTGATTTTGTTTTGTGTTTTCTTATAAACAATCTAAGTTCTTTAATATTTATATCATACTTTCTTTTTTTTACTATTTCAGGAATATCGTGTGCAATTATTTTTTGTGCATTGAGTTTACGTTTAATAATGTAGCTTCCATTTCCTCCTGCTTCGTATCTTGTTGTGAGTGTACAGGTATTTGCTTGTTGTCCTTGTATGTCATTAACCTTTCTGTTATTTTCTGTGATAGGAAATACTTGTCCTTTACTTCCGTTTCTAATATATCCGACAAGGTAGATTCTCTGTCTATTTTGGGGTAAAAACCAACTTGTATTAAGCAGTTGCCATTCAAGTCTATAACCCCCAATGTTGGTAAAGGCTTGGATAATTGCCCAAAAGTCTGAGCCAGAGTTTGAGCTGAATGTTCCTTTAACATTTTCCCAGATAAAAAAACGTGGTCTGCATTCTTTGATAAGCCTAATTGCTTCGGTAATAAGACTTGATCTTTCCCCATCCATTCCTTTTCTTTTTCCTGCCAGGCTAAAGTCTTGACAAGGACTTCCGAAAGTGATAACATCGATTCTTGGTAAGTTCCTTCCTTGAACATCTGTAATTGATTTGACATAAGTACTATTTTTAAAATTATGTTTATATACATCTATTGCATACTTATCTATTTCTGAATAGTATGTATGCTTTATATTAAATACTTTTTTTAGACCTAAACTAAAACCCCCAATTCCACTAAATAAATCTAAGTGATTCATAAGATATTAAATTTATTTGTTTTTATTTTCTGTTTGTTTTTGAAGTGCAGCCAAACATCTCCAGGCACATTTAGCTAAGTGAGGTGTTCCATCAATATCTAATTCATCAGCTTGAAGAAGATGTCGCATTAGTGCATCTAAATCATCTGTGGATTTGTTTCTATCCCAATGTAATGGTTTATCAGGATGATGTTGTTTGCTGCCTATATAAGATACCTTTGCAACTTCACAAAGTGCATCAGGAAAATATTTAATTAGTCCACTATATATAGGAATTTCTTTTCTTTTCTTTTGGTCTTTTTCCATTATAGTACTTTTTCTTTCCATTCCCAAGCCTTTATTAGTCTTTTAATGTTTTCTTCAACATCAGCAGTTCTATCTTCAGGAATATCTCTAACTAATTTTACTAGTGGTTCTTTTAATTTAGTTTCACAGGAATTGCATTTATTTTCTAAGTAGTGTATTCTATCTATTTCATCATAGTTTAAATCACTTTTAAATGTGAAGATTTTTTCTATTTCTTCAAGTTTTTTGTTGTGTTTTTTATACATCTTATATTGTCTTGTACTATACATAACTGTTGCGTGATCCATATCTTTTCCTTGTGATCTGAAAAATACTGCAATATTAGTCCACCTCATACTTAATCTATTTCTAAGTATATTAGCTAATAATGCTCTGTATTCTACATATTTTCTTTGTCGTGTGTTTTTAAATATATTTATTCCAGAAAATTCAATTATTTTATTAGCAATTTCAATAGGCTTTAAGTTTTTCATACTTCTTTTTTTATATCTTTTTTAATAGTTTTTCCCTTAGGATTAATAATAGTGTAATCGTTTTTATTTAAAAGTTGTATTGCCTTGTTTATTTCTTTTTCTTGTTCCCTGAAATAATTAAATATTTGGTTTTCAAATGCGTTTGGATTATGTGCCATTTTATTGAATTTAGATTATTGAGTTCTTAATTTTAAAAGGTTATAACATTCTGTATATTTCTGTCTTGCCTTGCCTTTATATTTTTCTTTGAATAACAAATATAGTTGTTTAGTGTATTGGTATTGTGTTTTGCAGTCTTTAAAATATTTCTTAGCAAATGCTTTACCTTTTCCTTTAAAGTAGTTTACATTGTCTGCTGTATCTCCTACTATGCATTGTTCATAGAAGTTATATAATGCTTCTTCTTCTGATATGTTAATTATTTGTTTGTGTTTGTGGTGATAATTATAAATCAAGCAGGGAAACTGTCTGTAATCTTTATCTATGCTTACAATCATTACTTCTTCTTTTCCAACTGTGTTACTTATTTCATACCAATATCTAGCTACCAGGTCATCTGTTTCAATACCATATCCAAATATGCTCCTGTATTGACATTTAACATAGTTATGCATTTCGTGAAGGAGTGGTGGTAATTCTTGCTTTTTTCTATTAGCTTTATATTTAGAAGTAAGGATTTTTCTAAAATTTCCTTTGCTGCCATTAAATGTTATAATCTTGTCTATTTCAAATTGTTCTTCCAGGTCATTTACTATTTTCATAAATTGATGGTCGAACTTAATCTTAGCATCTTCTATGTTTTCATAGTATGGATGGTCATCAGGATTTTCTTTTGACCTGTAACAACTCGCAAATATTAAGCTGTCTGCATCAACAAGTAGTATCATAAAAATACAACTAATATTAAAATAAATATTATACCAAAAAAAGCAATACTTAAAACAGCCATTGAACTAGAATACTGTTTATCTGACCTGCCTTGTCTTGATCTGTACTGTCTAACCTTTTTTTCTTTTTTCATTTCTTGGCTTTAAGTTTTCCACTTTTATTTGTTATTTGCCAATTATAAGTTTGGGTAGTATCATCACAAGGAATAAATACTTCCTTATTATTTACAGGTTTTAGTTTATACCATTGCCCATACTTATTTTTTCTCCATAATGATTTTTGCTTTTTCATCTTATGCAAATATCCAAAGTGATGCCCAGAATAAAGCAAATATTGTTACAATAAACATAAATTCAGATATTAATTTTAGTGTCTTTTTCATTTGTTTGTTTTTATAAGGCTGCCATGCAGCCATTTAATTAATTAATAATTTCTAACTTGATTTTCTAATTTAGCTTTTTTTAGCATAGATTTTAAATCTCTAATACAATTGACTAATTGATTATCAGTCATTATTTTTAAATCTTTTGAGGTAACATAAATTAGTTTTTTCATTGTTTTGTTTTTTTCAAATATAGAACTATTTGAATTATAAACAAAATTTAATAACTTTTTTTTTAAGAAAGATTGATATTTATTCTACTGGCTTGGTTTTCTTTAAGAAGGTAAACATCTTTTTTTATTCTTCTTTTTGTCCACATTGTAGTGTCTGGACAATATTTTTTTACAGGTTCTGGTAGCTTAAGTGTATTTAGCCAGTAAAGAAAATTACCTTTAGGATCATTCACAAAATATAATTTAATAATCTTTTTATCTAAAGACATTAATGCATCATATTTATCTTTTTCAATTAATTTTTCTTCATAATACTTTTTTCGGAACTTCATTTCAATAACACAATCAAAACCTTTAGGGGTTTTACCTGCTGCATCCCATCTAGAATTTCCTTCACCAGTCCATTTCAAATCCCATCCATCAAGGTTTAAAATCATTACTACTGCTTTTTCCCATTGATTAACTTTCTGGATTCCCATTATCCCAAATTACATTTAAATCTTTAATCCATTTATTTATTGTTTTGGGTGAACAGGTGCAGGGTTTGTAAAAACTATGCTTGTAATATTTTGCGTGTAACTTGCAAACCAATTCAAATTCATTGGCTGATAAGTATTGTTTTGTACCCATTCGGAATACTGTCCAAAGTTTAAAATCTTTTTTTTCAAATTTTACCATCTTTTAATTTTAATCTTATTTAATTTTTTTCTTCTTTTATCACAGTTACATTTAGTGCCTTTAAATGCGTGAAAGGTTTCAACTATATATTTGATGCCTGTATATTTTGTAATGTAATATATTAAATCTCCTAGTTTCATATTATTTTATTTAAGTGTGTTTTAGATACCACATAAGAATCACCATAACCAAAGTTTTTTATTTGTTTGTGTTCATCAAATTTATTTCTTGATATTGATCCTATTAATTCAACTGTGGGTAACTGTAGCCAGGCTAATACATAACTGTCAGCTTTTTTTCTTTCATATTGTTTTTTAAATATTAATAAGTCTGGTCTGTATTTAGAAGCAGAAGTTTTAACATCAACTCCATTGTCAAAATCAATTCCATCATCCCCACGACCTATTGTTGTTGTATCAACTTCTTTTCCAGAATAAATAGAATAAGCTAATTCACCTAAAGCACCAACATAATGTCTATGCCATCCATCTTTACTTTTAAAACAATTTATACTGTTTTTAGTTTCTGAATGATTCATAGAGCCTGATCTTTTAATTGCTAAGTCTTTACACCATTGCATTTGTTCTGTAGTTAGTTTTATTTTCATAACAACTTTTTTAGTTTGTCTTTAACTTTTCTGTATGTGTTGTAAAGTGAGTAGTACTGAATATAAGATTTTCTAGAAAATTCTGCAATACTTTCACCATTATTTATAATTTCAAAAACCTTTCTGTCATACCACCACATTTCGTTTAATGCCTGTTTTACCTTTTCATAGCTTTCATCATAATTAACATCATTATTAATTAGATAAACATTGTCTAANGNAATCATTGATATATTTTTTCCTTTTCTTTTGAGGTCTAGAAATAGTGTTCTAAGTGTTTTAAATATATAGTAATAGTTGATTTCATCTTTATACATTATATCTAAGCCTTTTTCAAGTTTTAGTTGTATTTTAATATACATTTCTTGGGTTATGTCTTCTGCTGTTCTTTTATTGCAGCCAAATGTTTGAACAATATCTATCCAGGTATTGTGTTTATTTGCAATAAGAATCATTTTTTCTTTAACCATTACTTTTTAAAGGGTCATATAAATCATCTACAACTAATGGTAAACCATAATCATTTACTTCAAAACTAAATGTTTCAAATGCATAGTTTCTACTTTGTTTACAATGCACAGTAATCCAGTCTTTATTAACTGTATTCTGTTCAAGTTCGATAATTGTTTCCGATTTTTTGGCTAATGCTGAACCAAGATGTCCTGTCATTTTGGAAGTTCCGAAATTATTATGAATAACACAAATTATTGCACAATTATATTTTTCAGAAAGTTCCATTAATTTTTGAACACAAGCATTACAACTTATTAAATCATTAACATCACCTACCATATCAGCAACACCATCTAAACAAACTAAAGATGGTTCAGTTAATTTACTCAAATAGTATTCCAAAAAATTCATCCTGTCTTTAAAAGGAATTGTTCTTAATGCAAATGTATTGTATTTACTTGCATCAGTATTATAGTCCATAGAAAAAGGTCTAGAAAAGCAATTCTGTGAATGCCACCTGGACTGCTCTGTATCTATGTGAACACAGTTTCCATTACCTCTATGACCTTTTAATTGACCACCATACATATTTGACCCACTTAAAAATACAGAAGCTAATAATGATATAAAAAAAGATTTCTTTGTTTTTGGTGGTGCAGCTAATGATATTATATTTCCATAACTGCAAATTGGGATTGGCAGAAGTTTATCACCTGATCTTGATTTAATTAATTGTTCACCATAGGATAAAGCTACTGGTGGATATTCTATTTTTTCTTTTGTGTCTATATAACAATCTTCTTCAATTAATTGCATATATAGATATTGTTCTGTCTGTTTTTCTGTCATTAAATAAAGATAAAAAAAAAAGGTACAGATTCTAAAATCCATACCTTAATTATTATTAAAAAAGTATTTACTAGAATGGTAAGTCTGTTGTGTGTGCAGATTCTGTTCCTGAAATAATATCAAGTTTTTGTTCTTCACGTTCTGCTAGAACAATATTAGAATCAGTCCAAACAACTTTTCCATTTCCTAAATAGTTTTTAGGTTTTTTAGCTTCACGTTCTTCTTTAGTTTGTGAATCAGTTATTGCTACATTATTACCATATCTAGTTTCATCTTGAATAGATATTGTAAAGTTGTAATAGATTGGTGTTTTACCTTCAGCATCTGGTTTACCTTTTTTAAATTTTTCTTTAGGCATTTTATCTACCCTGATACTTGCATTAATTAGTGAACTCATAGTTATTGATTTTTATTGATTGTTAAATTATTTAATTGTTTTTCTATATCATCAGACATATTCCATTTTTCTTTTATGTCTTTTATTGTGTATTCGCCAGAAATTATAGCATTTTCACAATTTTTTATATCATTCTTTTTTAATAACCAATTTTTAGATTTTGGTTTTGGTTTTTCTTTTACTGCTAAATTACCATCATCATCTACAGCTTGTAAACCAAGTAATGAAGCTAAAGTGTATCTACGATAGTAAGTTATTTCAGAACCTTTTTTTTGAGCATCTAAGCCTTTAGTAAGTTTTAATGAAGATTCTATTGAACCACCATCTAAATCAACTAAAACTGTTCTTACATATTCATCTGTAATAGGCTGAACTAAACATATTTTATGTTTTTCTAGTAATGGGTCTAGCTGTTTTATTAGTGAATTAATGTCAAAATATTTAGACCTGTAAAAAGGATTTGAAGCATCTTTGCTTATTGTTCCTATTTCTTTTCTTAATTGAAATATTTTATGGTATATATTATTTTTCATTTATATGTTTTTTTGATATGTGATTACTTCTAATTGTGCTTCTAGAAATTCAACTTTGTTAGTTAAGGCTTCTACTTTATATTTATATTCTAGTAATAAAGTATCTTTTGTTTGATGTGAAAAATTTTCTCTAAAAGTATTTTTCATTACATTATGTGTGTTAAAATTGATTTCTGTTCATCTATTTGATCTTGAAATTTCTTTTTGTTTACAGAATCACCCATCATTGCTGCGTGTCCTAACATTAATTGTAATGTGTTAATTTTTTTTAGAATGTCATCCCTTTGTGTTTTTGCTTGTTTTGCCATAATTATATTTATTAGTGAATTGTAAATATAAACATTTTTGTTAATAAAACAAAATTAGGCACAAAAAAAAAGGATTAAATAAATTAACCCCTTCTTTCATTTAGACAAAACAAACAGAATAATGTAAAGATATACTATTCCATTAAATCTACAAAATTTTTATATCTAATTATCATTTCTTCTATTTCTGGATTGGTTAGTTTAATTATTTGTTTAGCTTTTAAATATAATCTTTCAGCAGTTCCTGAACCATATTTTTGATCTAATTTATTACCAAACACATACTGTTCACCATATTTAAATACATTACATCCTGCACATTGTACTTGGCAGTTTATCTCACAGAATCTAGTGGAATAGTGTTTACGACTTTGGAAATGACCATTCTGTAATTTTTTCCAATGAGCTTTTTTACCACAAGTAAAACAAGTTGCAATATCATTTATNGNNTTTTTTCTTCTAATATATATNCTGAATATAGTATCTAGTTTTTTAACTAATTTACTTCTTGTTAGTTTTTTAGCCATTATCTATCTTGATGTTGTAGAAATTGTCTTCCTATTTCAGCATCTAATTTAGATATTACTTTATATATATATCTACTATTTTTTTTAACTATTTCTTTTTCTGATTTTGTTGTTTCTAAACCACAATTTGTATATTGTGTTGCATCTATTTCTAACATTCTATTTATTTTTTCAATATTAGATATTGTTTTATAGTTAAATATTTTATCTATTAATTCTTTTGAATATTCCATTATGTGTTTTTTATAAAAGTAAGAAAAAAAAAGAAAGAAAAAAAAAGCCTACAAAAAAAGAAAGAAAACAAAAGAATGTTAACAGGGTATCTGATCCAATTATATCCCTATAAAAGTTTGGCAACTTATTCAGATTTGCGACTGAGCCTGTAAATATATAAAAATTTATTTACCTTTTAATTATCTTAGCTGTTTTTTCAATACCCCTTGAAGTAAAGTAAAACCCTAAACTCATTATAACTATTTGACCAAGTAAATCAACGTATTGATTAGCTATATTAAAATCTCCTATGTTTCCATCTATTAAAGCAAATAAAGTGTATAAGAATAAAGAAAATATAGTTAGCAGAGGTCTTATGTTTTTGCTTAACCAACTATCAGAAGCCATATCATTTGCGTGTCGTGATGTAATTTCTTTTTCTAAATCAAGTTCAGCTTTTATAAATACTTTCTCCATTTCTTTTTCAAACTGTGCTTTTTCAACTTTACTAAAAGTATGTTTATCAATAATACCAGATATTTTTTCTGCTATATTACCACCTGCTGTTCCAAACAATTTAGCTAATATATTTTTCATTTTAATTCTTTTAATATTACATATATTTCTTCTAGTTCTTTTTCCATATACTCAATTTTTAAATCTTGTCTTCCATCTGCAGGTAATGCTCCTAATTCTCCTCTAGGCCATTTAATTCTAAATTCATCATTTAAACTCTGATTATATTGTAATCTAGCTACATCCATTTGTAAAGTAGCTATCTCTGCTGTTAACGTAAACCATACTCCTGCTACAGATAATATACCAACTATAATTCCAATTAAACTTTTTAAATCTAGTTGTATTTTAGAAGATTCATCAATTTCTAAACTATCAGGCATTACTTTTTACTTTTATTCATCAAGTACCATTTTTGTACTGTATATCCGATTGTTACACTAAGTAAAATAATTTTAAGAACCATATCAATATTTGTTAATGATATTCCTAAGCTGCTTAAATTAATTACTAGAGTCTTGTAGTCCATAATCATTTCTTGTCAATTTGTTTTAGTTTATTTATTGCCCAATTTATTCCTGACTGCCCTTGAAGGACTGATAGCAAATAGCTATAGCCTGTGATTTATCGTGATACTTCATTAATTGAGGTACACAGCGAATCATATAATCACTTTGCTTTTCCCCTTCTTTTTTCTTTGGTATTGGCATTTAATAGAATTTAAAATGTAACACAATTATTAATAAATATATATTTAGTTCAGTATAATCAGAATCAGTTTCTTTAGGTAAATAGCTGAAACCAACTAATAAACCGATCAATGACCTATCTAATATGTTAAACTCCCATTTCATTAGCAATTATCACAATCTTCCCAAGTATAATATTTACCTCGTTTTTTAGTAACTAGAACTTGTCTTCTATTGTCTTTTTTGCTTTTGTATGAAACGTGTAACCATTTTGGCTCATCACCAAATTCCCAAATTAATTGGTCAAAGTCTAAATTATCTTTAATGTAATGAAACATCTCTAAGTTAGTTTTACCACCCATTGATGTGATGTCCATTGCATTTCCAGTTAAATGAGATGATACAGGAGAACCACCGATACCACGATTTAATTCTTCACATCTATAAAAGCTGTTTACTCTAATTGGACTTTCTACCCACTCCCTTAAAGGCTCAAAGACCTTTTCAGCCACTAATTCCATATTCTTGATATGTTCAGCAGTAGGCTTGTTTTTTATGCCATATTGTGTAGCATAATTGGAGTGAGTAGCTTCCTTAAAAGAAATGTGTTTACTTATCTTTTTCTTCATCTTTTATGATTTCATAAGAACCATCTTGAAGGTTGATGTTTACTTTACCATATTCTTCTTCAAGTTCTTTTTTAGATTTATCTTGTTCTACCATTAACTCAGCATACATATGGTTTAAACTATGCTTTTGAGTTTCTAGTAATCCCAAGTCGTGCAAAATTGCACCTTTCTTTTGTTCTTGTTCTTGTAATGTTTTTAATTCAGATTCTTTAATTTTTGACATTTTATTATATTTTTTAGATTAAGTTACTAAGATACTAATTTTTACATTTACATTCTTTCTTTAATAAATCTACTTCTGCTTTTAGTTCTTGTATTGCTTTTAATAAAACAGGAATTGTTTCTGTATATTTCATCCCTAATAATCCTTCATCATCTTTATTAACTATTGGAGCAAAATCATTTTCCCAATCTTGTGCAATAAAACCTATTTTTTTATTATTATTAGCTTTTAAATTATATTCTACACATCTATAATCTTTTATTTTATCTAAAACATTTTCTAAAGGTTTAATGTTTTCTTTTAAACTTTCATCTGATTGTGCAGTCCAAGCTGTTGCACCATTAACAAGTTTTACACCTATTGCTGAAGCATTTAAAACATAATAATTAGAACTATCAAAATGTATTCTATCTAAACCATAACTTGCTACATTACTACCATTATTAACACCATATGTTGCTTGTGTAATTACATTAGGGTCGTGAGTACCAATAGTAAATGCAGATGCATTACCTACTAAAACATCCCCCCCAGATGTTATACGCAATCTTTCTGTACTTGAAGTATAAAATTGCATTATATCGCTAACGTGAGAATAATTAATTAAACCATAGTTTCCACCAGAACCATCAGCAAACAATATTCCTCCTTCTCCAGATGTATCACCTCCATTTAATTCAAGATATGTTGTTCCAGATTTACCAGTCATAAAGGTAGTATTAGCACCACCCCTTGCTGTATTATAATAACCTACTTGTACCTGCCCCCCAGATGTTATATTCATTCTTTGTGTTGGAGTATATTCAGTGCCTATTGTTAAGCCTGTATCTCCAAAGAATCTTATATTCCCACTATACATATTAATAATTGATGCTGAGGTTGCAGTAGGTGTATATTTACCTGCATTTTTATAATAAGCACCAGTAACCATTATCGCATCATTCGTTACATTTGAGCCTATAAATAAACCTCCTGTAGTTGCATCAGATGGAATACATTGAATGTTGTTGTAAAAAGTTGATGCTCCAGAAGTAGATTTAACAGCCAATTTTCCTAAAGCAGATGAACTATTATTTATTCTAACTTGCGATACAAAATTTGCTCCTGATGCAAAATTTGCAAAACCACTTCTGTTAATTATTAGTGAATTTTGATTATCAGTTGAATTTCTAATACAAAAAGAATCATTTTCTTGTCCTGTTACACCTGCTGTAATGTTCCATTGTTGAGCAATTCCATTAGAATTAATAATCCTTACACCTCTATTTTCTCCTGTACTAATATCATCAATATCAATTGTAATCATATTAGTAAAAGTTGAGCCTTCACTTACACTAAAACTACCATCAATTTCAACAACACCCTCCCCTTTTACAGTTAAAATAGGTACAACAGGATTTGCTACAGTTCCTAATCCACCTGCCATAATTATATCTCTATAAATAGCATCATTAACTCTAGCTTGTAAAACTAAACTTCCTGCTAATTGAGCAAAATCTCCAACTTGTGCATCTGTTGTAAATATATGTGCTGTTGCAGAATCATCTTCTGCATTATTAACATAGGTAGAGCGACTCCCTATAATATCTAACATTCCATTAAATGTTGCAGTTCCAGTATTGCTAATATTTAACCTTTCTTTAGCTTCATCTTCATCATAAATAGAAAAACTATCATCTGACTTACTTTCTATTAACCAATCGTGTCCTACAATAGATGATAATTCTATTCCTGCATCTCCTGTAGCTGCTTTAAATCTTGCCCTGCTATTTACAACATTAACATCTAAAGCAAAAGAAGGAGTGTCTTTTATACCTACATTTCCTGCAAAAAATACTATATTGTTTGAGCCTGCAATAGTAAAAGAATTAGAACCTGATGTTTCATTTCTAACTGTAAATGTTTCATTATCTACTCCTACACTAAATTTTCTTTGTACTCCCTGAGTATCATTTAATATTAATTTAGGATATGTTTTACTTATTGTAATATCTCCTGTAAAACCTGCTGCACCACTTGAAATAATAGAGCCAGCTAAATAAAGGTCTTTAAATCTATATGATACATCTCCTAAATCTGCATCATTGTCAATTATAGTTCCTGTATTATCTGTTGGCAAAATACCATTAGCGTGCATTCTTAATCCATTATGCCCTGTTGTTACACTATATATGTTTACATCATTTGCAGTATTTCCTATCGCTCCAACAGTTCCAACAAGAAAAGCAGGTACTGCATTAGAGGTTACGCTTCCTTGAAAAGTTGAAGATAAATCATTATTAAATGCAGCAATAGTTGCTCCAGTATTCTTTTTAAATACTATGTTTCCATTTGTAGATTTTGCAACAACATTGTCTATAATAGCACTTGTCGCAACTAAAGAAGCACAATTTACATTTCCTGTAGAAGTAATAGTTCCTGAGTTTATTGTTCCTGCAAAAGTTGCGTTTTGTGAAGAATCTAAAGTTAAGGCAGTTGTTACAGAACTTCCTGTTGAAAATACTAAACTTGTTGAATTAGAATGTGATATTCTTGATACTTCTGTACCTGAATGTTTTATAATTATGCCTTCTGTAGAACCAGAAGAACCATCTAAAGTTAAAAGTGCATTTGCATTTGTATCTACATTTATATTTCCTGCAAAAGTTCCTGTTGTTGCTTCTAATTCTGCTACAACTAAATCTGCTGCTACATATCCTGCACCACCAATATCAACTGTTGTTGTAGGTTCTACTGTTGTTCCTTTAAATAGTTTAAATTTATTACTATCAGATGCATCAGAAAATAATCCTAAGAATCTATCTGTACCATCATTGTAATCTCCATATAATCCTATATCTAAACTATTAGCTGTATTGTCTTTCGCTAATTGTATTAAAGGGTCAACTACTGCTAGTGTTTGACTGTTTACAGTTGTTGTTGTTCCATTTACAGTTAAATCTCCTGCTATTGTTACATCTCTGCCAAAACTTGCATCAGCATTTCTTGATATTGTTAATGCTGTTGTGTCTAGTGCGTTTGCATCAGATACTCTAAATACTATTGATTTAGTTACTGCTGATTGGTCTATTCTTAAATCTCCTGTTGTATTTAAAAACCTTCCATCTGTTCCATCATAAAATAATTCAACCTCGCTTGAGTTTCCTAAAACTAATCTGTTATTAGTTTCTATATAAACATTTCCAGTAAATACTCCATTTCCTGTAACTGATATTCCTGTGTTTGTAGTTGCTAGTTTTTGAGAACCATTATAGTAAAGTTCAACTGCTGCATCAGGTCTAAATGCAGCCATATTTTCTCCATCATCTTTTTCAATAAAAATATTTCCACCTGCTGATTGTTGTATATTAAAGTTACCTGATGTGTTTTTTATTGTACCTGCTGTTGAACCATTATGTGTAATCTGTAAATCATTAGAAGCACCGATATTAATACCTTTATTATCAGCACATAAAATTGTGCCTGTCATAGTTCCACCTGCTAATGGTAAGAACGAGCCACCACTACCTGTAATTGTGCCTGTTACTGTTAAATCTCCTGTAACTACAGCACCTGCATTACTTGTATAAAATCTTTCAGTATTATTAAAATATAATTTTACACTAGAATTTTCTATTGCTTGTAATTGTATTTTATTACCTGCTGCATTTGTTATTCTAACTTCATTAGACCTTATATTTAATAAGCCTGTTCCAGTATCTGCAATAAGTGAATTAGAACCATCGTGGTAAATCTGTAAGTCAGACCCTGCACCGAATATAGCTTTTCCATTATCTACAAAAGTTGCATTTGCTCCTACTGATACATTTGTTGTAGTAGATAAAGCACCTGTAATTGCTACACCTGTTGATGAGGTTACTAATTTTTCTGCGTTATCATAATAAAGTTGAACAGAACCATTTTCATTAAACCTACCCATAAACTCATCAGTAGTACTTCCTTTAATTCTTACGCTACCAGAACCTAATATATTTAAACTTCCAGTACCAACATCTTTAATATAACTACTTATTCCATCGTGAAATATCTCTAAATCACTACCTGTTCCATATATGCTTTTAACATTG
>JGI20152J14361_10000395_pt1 | contig 32016 bp, 24 predicted proteins | sample COG_02_FD_14361 | JGI IMG/M metagenome (IMG submission 14361)
AATGGGGGTCATGGCCAGTTTGGCTTCGCCGGTTTCAAACTTACTGGCTGGCGTGGGGGCTTGAGTGGGGGCGGGAGTGTCAGTGTCAGNTGGAGTGTCAGTTGGAGAATCTGCTGCAGTACCCTCTGGCTTATCGTTCGAACTGCTCTCTGACTTCTCAGCTGAGACCTTGGCCGGAGCGCTTACCGAAGTGCCCACAGAGCTGCGAGTATTGATGTCATTAGTCTGCTTCCAGCCCTCCGGATAATCGAAACGAACACGCAGTGTCATATCAGAGTAGCGTTGTGGTTTGCTCTCTTTAGCGAGAAAGTTCTCGCCCCAAATTAAGCCTTCGGTGAGTTGACGGTAGGTCGCTGCCCCGTCCCCCCGAGACTGTTTTGCCTGAAAAGTTTGGGCCTTACTAACCACTGTGCGCAGTCGTGAATCATTCCGCGGGTGGCTGGAGAAAATGCCGTGATAGGTCTGCTTGCTGGCCCCTTTGGCCCTGGCGCGATCCTTCTGCAGCAGTTCATAGTCTTTCATCATCGATAACATGCTGATCATTTCACTGGGGGCATAACCCAGTTTGGCCATATATTCGGCACCGGCTTCATCGGCCTCCAGCTCATTGCGTCGGCCGTAACCGCGAATCAACGAGTTGGCGTAGGCCATGCCTGCTTCGTAGACTTCACCGCTGCCAGAGAGTACTGCGGCTATGGTAGAGAGAATCTGGGCACCTGTGGCTTTACCCTCTTGGCCGGTGACATGCTTGCGGGTGATATGACCTACTTCGTGTGCCAGCACCGAGACTAGTTGAGCTTCATTGCTGACATAGTTGAGCAGGCCACGATTGACGTAAACATAGTTGTCACGGGTTGCAAAGGCATTAAGATCGGGGGAGTCGAGGAGGGTAAAGATAAATTTTTCCCCGGCCATTTCTGACTGGGCCACCACCTCTTCACCGAGTTTTCTAATATAACTATCCAGTACCGGGTCATCGTAAATCGGGGTGCCTTGAAGCACTTCTTTATAGAAATCAGCGCCTGTAACTTTTGCCAAAACCTGCCCAGGGGCCAGAAATGCCAGACAGATTAAAGAAAGGGCTAGGGACTTATTCATTCTGACTGATCTACAGTGAAGAACTGTTTTAGCTGGGTGCCAAGACTGGCGCAGGCATCATTTTTGACTGGTGTTAAAAGCGGTATGGGGGCAACCACACCTAAGAGATATGAGGTTCCGGAAGAGTCCACCCGCAGTCGACCCTTTTCAGTGAGGTTGGTCAGATCCCAGACTATGGCCTCATAAACCGAACTTTTGTCCCACTGAGCAAAGCCGAAACAGCCACCACCACCTGGCCCTATGGCACAGCTGATTGAACCGCCTTTGTCATGGGTCTCGGTGGAACCATCGAGCCACACCAGGTAGCGGATGCCGTTGCGCTCTATCTGTTCCTTGATAGCGGCGTCTTCCATTAGTCGCCTTAAGCGTTTGAGGCCTTTGGGTGCGGTGCGTGGTTCAAACCAGGGGTAAATGGCGTCGACAAATTGCTGTTCGGGAAATACGCCTATATCCGCCCCTTTCATTTTGCTGGCAACGCAGTCGATAAATTCCCGGTCGGTATCATAATGTCCGGCATCGCGACGGCCAAGAATCACCACTGACTGTTCGCTGTTAATGTCCATGATCTGATTGTTGGGACGGTATTCGTCGATGGTGGTGGTTGCGCCACAGCCGGCGAGCAGAGTTGCGGCACAGAGTGCGAGTAATTTATTCACTATTGGACCTCCGTTTCGTCGAGGGGTATCTGCTCTGTGATCAACCAATTGTAAACACTGGGTATGCGATAGAAGTCGAGCAGCAGCTTAGCGCCGGCATCTCGCAGTGCAATCACCGCAGCTTCTTCGATGGCATTGGTTTTGGAGAGCATAAAGGAATCCGGTGTTTTGCCGTAGGCGGGCATAAACCAGCTGTCCACTTGATCGCCGTTGGCGGTCTGAATGTCGAGACTGTATTTGATCCACACTTCATAGACATTGAGGTAGGTGTCTGAGGGAGTGGAAACCTGAACTTCCTGGACCGAGGGCGTAATCACCAGGGCGTTATCAAATGTCACATCTGCTGCTGCAGAGACAAATTCAATTTCGTTAAACAGGCCCGCAAAGGCGTTGCTGAGAAGTTCGGTTTGAGCGTTGCCAAGATCGATGGTGGTTTTGCTGTTGGGGCTGGCGATGTAGGTTTTAAATTCTTCACTGAAGACAATGGCGGCTTTAACTAGCTTGGGTTTTGACACCACAGTGGGAAATGGCGAGTTGATCTGTACCTGTGCTGAAGTGCTGCAGCCACTGATGAAAATCAATGCTAAAAGTAGTGATAATAATGAGAAAGTGGTTATTTTAATTTTTGGCATAATTAGTATCCCTTTAGTTAAGGCTATTTAAGCCGATAAAGGTTCCCCCGTTGTTATAACTTAGTTCACGCATTAGTGCTGCGAATTTGATCGCCGAGGCACTGGGTGCGCCTCCCCGGGCAAAGTGCACGGGAAAGCCAATGGCATGAATACGCACTAATCGGTCGGCGCCAAGATGAGCGCGGTTAAGTTTGTCTACGGCTCGAACTACATTCCTAATAGTGCGGCCCTGAAAATCGTCGCCCAGTGTGTAGATACTGATCTTGCGATCTCGCCTATAAAAGGTCTGAATCGCGGCGTTAATGCCCTCTACTGGACTGGAGTTACTGAAGGGTGCCCAGTTACCGAGGGTAGTAATAATCTCTTCGCGCATCTTTGGGCTGTCGGGAATCCAGCGCTCGCGATAGGCTGAGAACATGTACTGGCCCATATCATTGAGCACCTGGATACCTTTAACGTCGGGGTAAATGTCGAGAATATTGATCATCTCTTTTTTAACTCTCTCCCAGGCCGCCACCTGCATACTGCCGGAGGTGTCTATAACAAAAATAATATAGTCGCTGTCCACTGGGATGCCGCCAATAAGATTATTCTGCTGCTTGAACTCAGGACCTACTAGGCGCTCCATCTCCTCGGTGAGAATCTGCATCACCAGCTGTAACTGCTCTGTTTCCCGGGCCTGAGATAGTGAGATAGTGGTTGCCTGTTTGTCGACGCTGGCGAGCTTGGCCTTGAGCCGCGCCACTCGCTCAATCAGCTCTGAGAGCTGTTGTTTGCGAGATTTAAGCTGGTCGTTGAGCACCACAGATTCGCCGCGCACATCAAATAGCTGCTGTTGAAATTCTTTTACTGTGCCGCGCAATGCTTCTTCCGCTTCTTCTAGGGCGCCGGGATCGCCAACCTTGGCGATGACTAAAAGAAGCACAATGGCGCCAAAGCCACAGCTGATAACATCGAGAAACGAGATACTGGCTTCCTGAGACTCGCGACGTTGACGTTTCATGGCCAATCCCTGGAGGGGGCAATAAAGGCCCCTTGGGTATTTACGCCAAGCTGCCAAAATAGCGCCGCGGCCTCGGGATCGCCTTCCATGGGAAACAGAATAGTATTCACTGGCATGCCGCCGGGCAGGCTATCCAAGGCTTTGGCAAAAAATTTGCGGCGCTGTTGGCCACTGACCATATATTTTTTCGGTGGCGTGGCACCCTGAGTAGGCAGACCATCGGTGAGAATAAACATATTGTCTGGCTGGTCTTCGAAATCATTGATCGAGTTGAGGGCATTGATCAGACTGGTGCCATTCCCCGGCGAGTATTGGCGAATGCCTTCAACTACCTGTTCCAACACTAACGAGTCCGCCGCATCCAGCCACTCTCCCTCAGAGCCTGCTAAGGCTGGCTGTGCGTCGATATTAAACATATAGACTTGGAAGCGACTGCTGGGAGGCAGCTGCGCCAACAGCCACTCTACAGTGCGCAATGTCCACTGCCATTTGGGAGACTGCTGTTTATCTTGGTCACTCATATTTCGGCGTCGCACTGCGTTCACTACTGTATCCGCGAGCATACTGGCGGAACCGTCCACCAGAATAATCACCCGCTCGCCGCCGAGCTTTAAGCCGGTCAAATATTGGCGATTACCGTCGCCGAGAAATTCTCGCACCTTGTCGCCAAAGTCTACCTCTTCCATCTCTGCGGTCTGTTCTTCAAGCTGCTCCACCTGGCGGCGCAGTTTAGCTATATCGTCTTTGGGGTCGGATTGGATACTTCTTTCGATTTCCTCAAGATCTGTGAGCACTCTGTCTGATGCTCCCTGAGCTTTAACCAATTCAAGCTGCAATTGCTCGAGGCTGTTTAAGAGTTCGGTCTTCGACTCCTCAGCTTGACGGATGTCTTCCTGTAATAGTTCTACTTCCGATGCAAGCCGTGGGTCTGGGGTGACAATCTCGGTGGCATTGTGGCGCAAAATCAAAAATAGCAGAGTCACTGCACCAAAGCCGCAGGCCATGATGTCGAGAAACGAGAGGCTAAAGGCAATATTGCGACGCTTTTTAGCCATTGCAGACCTCGATTAACTCGAATTTGTAGGCGTTTATATGCAGCTCCATACCACAGAGGGCTATATGGGGTAATTCGACTGTGGCTTTGGGGTTTTTGTGCAGCGCCACAACCTGTTCACCTTCGATGATCAGCACGGCTGTTGCGTTGGTGTCATGACGCTCTAAAACCTGTACTCGGTCGCCCTCGATAGTAATGCTAAGGGGTTGTTGCAGCGGCCATGCCTGTCCCTGGTAGAGCAGATGTGTGGCTGTGCCCGGAGGCCTGAGCACGAGTTGCGGCTTGGCCGACTTATCCTCCAGTTGTTGAACTGAGGTGATACGGTGCAGATCGTCGCTTTCGGTGAGTAACGCATGGGCTATCAAATCATCGGCAAATTTAAAGCAGCTATCGACCCCCTGATGAGCTTTTAACTGTCTTGAGGCGTGAAACTCATCTGTGAGTATGGAAATCATCCGCGCATTTTTCGAGAAGCTAACATCGTTGTCGGAAAATTGTCGCAGCATGGATGTGAGTTTGTTGAGCCGACTTGAGAGCAGCTCTAGGACTTCTGACTTATACAGCATCACCGGCAGGTCGCCCCGGGGTGACGGAATGACCATGCCGTATTCCGACTGTGACTCAAAGCGTATGACCCAATCTGGTAGCAAATCATAGATTGCCTGTTCCCCCTGGGGCGCGTCCATGGGGTCAAAGCGAAAGTTCTTCACTAGCTTGTCGCGGATATGTTTGGCCAGCAGTGAGTAGATATCCATGGCGCCGAGCTCAGGCAGTACTCGCTGTGCGGTAATTTGCACGCTGTCTTCGCGGAAGCTAATTTGGCTGGCGACAGATTGAAAAAGGTGCAGGTCTATGTGCAATGTGGTTTTTTCTTTTTCTTGTCCTTTCGGACCATGGACATAGTCCGCCATATACATACAGTCGGCGAGGCTGCTGTCGACGACCCCAATGACCTTGACCGGAATGGCGCTGAGTAGTCCCAATAATAAAGACAGCTGTTCGTCATCGAAGCAGGCGGCAACACTGATCACCAACTGCTCTGGTGAACCGGCACTGGTGAGCAGTGTTTTCAACTGGGCAAAAGCAATATCCGCATGGTGGCGGGCCCAGGGCAAATCCCCGGATAATTCGGTCTGATTGAGATTGCGCCAGTACTGACGATAGACGTTTTGCGGTTGCAGCCAGGCCTGTTTGCGCGCTTCTATCCCGGTAATAATGCCATCGCCTGTTTGTAGGGCAAAACCGGGTTCGGAGAATACCTCTCCGTTCTGATTTTTAATCAGCAGAGCTTGATCATTTAGTTCGAGGACAGCGAGACTCATGATTTATTTGGCCTTTAAAAAGCGCAGCAAGTTGTTTTCACAGTAGGCATGAGAGTCTAGTACCAAGCGCTCCTGAATAAGTTGTAACTGATGCATAAAAAACATCACTACCATGCTGATGAGCAAAGCAATAAAGGTTGAGTTAAAGGCCACACCAAGACTGCTGGTCACACCGGCAATATTACCCTGCATGGCTTCGTGTGCCTGGCCCAGTGCTGCGCCTATACCGCGCACTGTGCCGATAAAACCAATCGATGGAATCGCCCAGGTGATATAGCGAACCATGGAGAGCTCGGAATCCAGGCGGTCGTTTTCATTGTTGCAGACAACGTTGACTGCATCTGTAGCCGATTGCACGCTGTCGGTGACTTGGAAACGTGTCAATGCCGTTTGCAGAGCCCGAGGTAGCAGCAGCGAACGCTGCATCTCCCCCAGTGACTGCAGTGGTCGCGCCAGCTGACTGGCGTCCTCCGGTAACACCCGCGATCCTTCACTGATACTAATTAGGGCGCTTGAGAACATTTTTTGTTCGCGCAGGGCATTGCGAGTTTTGTAACCCATAATCGCCAATGCCCAGATCATCAGAATAAAACAGGCTTCTTGCTCAAGGTCTTTGATTACAATAAAAAACGATCGCGGCACCTCGTAATCTTCACCTGCCGCTGCCATTTCTGCATGGTGACGAATAGTGCTCTCGGCATTGGGCCGCACCACGGTGACGAAAATCGCATGCACGACGATAATCGCTAGTAGCAGGGCGACTAGTTGAAAAAACATTTCATTGGTGTGACTTTTCATTACAGGCTCCTGTTATTGCAGCCTTCTGAGGGCTGCTTAATGTTCAGTTGGTCTAAATATCAGAGGGCAGTGGCACCGGAAAATCTTCAGAGATCTCCTCGCTGGGCTTAAAGTCCCCAGTGGTTTTCTTTTTACTGGCTGCTGCCGACTCTTGGTTGTTGGATGATTCGTCTGGCCCAGTTTTTTGATTAGGGGCTGTTTGTTTAGCTGCCTGTTGTTGAGATGCTTGTTTTTGAGAGACAGTTTGCTCAACAGCCTCCTCTGTCTGAGGCTCCGCTATCTCAGCAGAATCTTGCGACCAGAGTACCGACGAGCCCAGCATAGTAGCTAGAAGCCCTAGGGCGCATAGAAATCTGACAATTTTGGTCATAGAGTCGCTCTTGTTTGATCTATCATGGTTTTAACCCAATCGGTGCTCTGATTACCTGAGGCGATGTGATCCGGGCCCTGGGCTAAAGCGCCCGACCTGGTTTATCCACATAGCGCGCTATCCTAAAGCCTAAATCAATCCGCCCATCAGTACCAGAATCTCTATAGCTGAGGCGCAGTTCGGTGCGTGAGGCAAGGGCCCAGCTGGCGCCGCGAATCACATGTTTATTGCCCTGCTCGGGGCCTCTGGGATCCAGATCAGGCTCACTGCGATTGGGGCGTATGTCAAAGTAGTCATTGACCCACTCGGCGACGTTGCCACTCATATCATAAAGTCCCTTGCTGTTCGCCGAGAAACTGCCAACTACCGCAGAGACTGGATACTGATCATTGTAGTTGGGCAGGGTAAAGCTGAGGAATCCGCTGGCACTCTGATCGGCATAGTTGCCGCTGATTTTCATAGGTGGGTAGAGTTCATTGGCCCAGGGAAAGACCTGGCGAGTTGATTGGGAATCAATTCGTGCTGCCCAGGCCCATTCGGCCTCGGTGGGCAGTCGGTAGCCATGAGCATCCCAGTCAGTGCCGGTAATACGCCCATCTGCAACAATATAAAATTCGGGCAATCCCTCTTTGCGGCTCAACCAGTTGCAGAACAGTGCGGCATCTTCCCAGCTCACTTTAACTACCGGCTGATCCGCCATATCGAGGGTTTGGCCTTTTACTGCAGTTGAACTGTGTCGATCTTTCCAGCGCTTAAATTGGCTATTGGTGGTTTCATTGGTGGCCAGATAAAAAGGTCGTTCCAGGCGCACGGAGCGCTCTGCTTCATTGGCGCGCCTGCCAGGCTGACGGCGCGGTGCACCGAGCATGAATTGTTCATTGGGTTGAAACAGTTTGAGTTTGCCGCCGACCGATGTCTTGATTGTCGCCGGTCGCGAGGCCCAATAGGCTTGCTCCAATGTCAGCAGCTCTATAGTCAGTGATTGCTGATGGGCTGGCCTAGGAGTCACCGTCATAGACTTGGTTTCGTAACCGCTCTTTTGGATGCTGATGCTATGAGGCTTGGCGTTTAGGGAGAGGGTCTGACTGCCGCTACCGCGGCGTTTTCCGTCCACTAAAATAACGGCGTCAGCCGGTGTGATGTTGAGCCTTACTGTGCCTATATTGGGGGTGAGACTAACGCTGATTTGGCTCTGTTGTTCGGGCTTTACCCTGACCGATCGTTTGGCATTGAGATAGCCTTCGAGGAACAATTCAATCTTGTGCGTGGCGAATGGTGCTACGGCCACATCCATTGGCGTGGTGCCTTTAAACTGTTTGTCGATGGTAATACTGGCCCCCTGGGGGGAGCTATTAATAGCCACTGTTCCATCGGCAACGATCATCTCGATCAATGGATGCTCGGCTTTGCTACCGGCTTTTACTCTGACCTGCTGCTGCAGCGTTTTGTAGCCAGGGGCCTTGAGGGTTAGCTGACTTCCGGTCTCCAGTACCTCTGCGCTCAATGGTGTCTGGCCAATCAGGCGCTGGTCGATAAATAATTCGGCACCCTCTGGCACTGTGCTGAATTCAACTTGGCCCCAGGCTGGCTGTAGGCTGATATCAATGGCTTGGGTTTTCCCCAGCCCCTCAATATCCACCTCTTGCTGTAGGGTGAAATAACGGTACTTGGCAAATTCAAGCTTGTGAGCGCCGCGGCTAATGTCGCTGATGGTGCCGGGCACGCTAGCGACTTTCTTATCATCGATGGAAAGCTCAATATCGTCTAGTGTTGAGCGCACCAGCAAATTGCCCGGCAGTGGCTGCAGCGCCACGTCAATTTCTTGGGTGGCTTCACCGCTGACTTGGATGGTTTTGCGCAGGGGGTAGTAGCCGGGAGCTTGAGCGCTCAACTGATGCTCGCCTTTGAGCAACAGATAGTTGTCGCCAATATGGAATGCGAGACCGCCTAGATCCACCTCTGCTGTCGCCGGATCTAAACGCAGAATAATGGCCCGGGCAGCAAACAAAAAAACCAGTATGGCAATTGCCACAACCGTAAAGACAGTGGTGAATAACATGGCGGGCGAGGGGCCGCGGCGACCTGTGACTGGTTTTTTTTCCAGTGGCGTAAAGTCCGTGGCGGAGAGCGGTGTGGTATTTTTTGTATTGACCATAATTCTTCTAGTTTTGTTTGTGGCTGCGACTCTTTGCGACGCTAACTCTAATCACTCTATGGTGCCCGATGCCTTGCTAAACAGGTAGCCATGCTACTGAGGTTTGACTGGTCGCTTAATATTAGGACTCTCACTGGCGGTAATGGTTACATCGCGCTGGCAAGATTTTACGCCATTGTCGACGCAGTTCCGTTGCTGCCAGTGCGTTGGCTGAAAATATGCTGATTAAATAGCTTTTACTGAATAACTTTTACTAAATTGCTTTTTTCTAAATAGCTAGTTTTCTAAATAGCCTCGTTACAGCTGATACTAATCGGCTGATCCAAGCCCTGACCTGTAACTGTGAACTCAACCCTGACATCGCGAAACCCCATCCTTGTACCGGCAACTATATAGCGGCCGGGCTTTAGGGAAACGGCGGTTTTGTCGAAGACGCCTAATTTGGCTACCCTAAACAATGTGACATCTGTAGTGCTGTCCGAGGTAAGCATAACTTGAATTGGGGTCTGCGAGGCTTTAAGTACCTTCCGCAGCGTACTTATCTGCTGTTGTAACACTGGTCCTGGATTGCGTATTCCACTGGCATCCTGAAGGACTTTTTGGCCGCGGCGAAACTGACTAATTGCAGAGAGGGCCAGAGGATCGCTAAGGGTTTTTTTAATCCGCTTATCGAGATCGGCACGCACGCTCACCGGGATCTGCTTTACTCTAACATCAGTGAGAGTGCCATCAGTTGCCAGCAACTGTTTATAGATCTCCAGGGCCTGCTGCCATTCTTCCTGAGCCTCAAATTTGGTTGCCTCAAGTATGCGCTCGCTGACCCAGAGCTGAGAGCGCCGTGTCTCTACCTGAGCCAGTGCCTGGGCAACAGCAGAATTGGCCTGATAAACAGTACCGGCCTGTTCGAAGGCTCTAGTCGCTGCCTCAAACATATTTTTGTCCAAGGCGCGGAAGCCATCGCTCATAAAGCCGCGAAAGCGCTGTTCAGTAATTTTCTGTTGGCTTGAGGCGAGGGCGGCAGCGGCTTTTCTATGTTCCGGGTCGGCGGTAACTGCCTCAGTAAAAGCCTGCTCAGCTCGATCCAATCTATCCAGCGCGAGCAATTTATCACCTCGTTCCATGGCGTCGATAACCGTTGGCAGACCTTGGACTCGCTGGCTTAGGCGCATCACTGTCCGGTTTTCTGGGGCAATGGCGGTGGCCAATGCTGTGGCACTAACCGCTGTGCTAAGCACGGAGTTTTCTATGGCTGCAGTGGCTTCAGAAATGGCTTGTTCAAGGAGCGATTCCGCTTTGCTTTCCAATTCGGTGAGGCCGTCCAAGGCCTTCTGATAACTGCTGACTGCATCGCTGTAGTCGCCAAAGCCATACTCTTTATCTCCGCGCTCAACCGCTTTTTGCGCCTGCTTAAATTCAAACTCGCCCCACTGATCTACGCCTTGCTCATTAAACAGGCGGTCACGGCGCTGAATAATTTCCGCCAATATTGTTTGCGCTTCTTGTCGGTATTTGGTTTTTTGCGCTGCGGTGGATGGGCTGACAACTGTGGGGGATGCAACTAGGCTTCGCTGTGATTGATCGGTGCCACTGATCCAGGGTTCAGAGACCAAATTAGGTAATACAAAAATCACTCCAGAGGCCAACAGCAGCAAAAGGGCTACGGCGAGCTTTTGTATCCCTTTTTGTTTGCTGTCGGTGGTGGTTGGCTTATCCATAGATCAGGGTGTAGTCCGTTCTTGCTGATAGATCTTTCCCAGTAGTTCTTGCCACTGCTGATACTGTGCCTGCACTGTACCTGTGAGGGTCACGGTGCGATCTTCCAGTTCAATGACTTGGGGTGCGATTTCAGCTTCCAGCGAAGAGCCCATCTCGGCTACGGATTCATTGTACTCAGAGGCCTTTTGTTTTTTGTCGAGACCGGCTTTGAGCACAAAGCCACCCACTGCTGCAGTCGCGGTGCCAGCATCATCTGCAATGCCAGTGCGTGCCTGGGAGCGTCCATAGATACCTGCCAAAATAGCGCCAATACCACTGATAATCTGTTTGTTGCCCTGTTTGTTTAGCTGTCGTGCGCGGACTACTGAGTCGTAGGATGAGCGGCGAAAGTCTTGGTAGGCGAGGTGCATCTGTTGAGAGAAGCCGTCGTAGTAATCTTGCATGCGATCTATATAGAGGTAGTCGCGCTCGCGTATTTTTCGCACTCGCATGAGGATACTGTCGTTTTCTGCGGGCAGTCTGGCGATGCTTAAAATACCTTTGCGATTTTCCTTGATGTAGTTATCAAAGGCCTCGGGAGAAAACTGTTGAGCAAAGCGCAGCTCGGAAATGGTGCGCAGTTCTTCGGCACGCTGATCGCTGATCTTTTTTTCACGATAGCTGAGCAGGTCATTGGCGACGCGAATAAACAGATTTTGGAAGGGGTCGCCAAGGCTTTTTAAGCGTCTGTCGTAGGCGTATTTTCCGGTGGTCTGTTTGTAGCGTTTGGTAAACCACTTTTTGCCACTGCTGTCTGTGGCAGTGATTTCTAGGTCCATGGTTTCACCGTCGGACTGATGAATCGTGCCGCTGATATAGAGATCCATAATCACGTCGCTGCTGGGGGTGACACGTATGGCACCCCAGGCTCCGCTTTTTTCCAGTACTTTGCCGAGCTGATTGGAAAAATAAATTGCCTCGGCGTAACGCACTTCGGGAAAGACAGTGTCATCTTCATCGGTGAGATAGAGGCCATCATTTAATGTGGGTATGCCTACATCTAATAAGGTTTCCACTGGATAGGCTCTAGAGGGGGTGTCGAGAGTCAGCTGCGTCGACGAGGTAACTTTGTCCACTGCGGCGCTGGCAAAGTTGCAGCCGACTAGTAGAAATAGGGCTAGAGCCGCAAGTTGGCTTGGTTTAGATAAGATTAGGCGATTACTCATGGTTGATCACTTTGGCTAACTCTGATTCTTTATACGTCTGTATTCATCCCAGAGTTTCTCTCTGAGTACTGGGTCTTGTTCTTTGCTGGCTGCGTCACGAATTTGACGCAGGACTATATCATCCCCCTGGCCGTCATCAATATCCTCCGGGATAGGAATGATATCTCTGTCCTCTTGGCCTGCAGCGCCGGCGGATTGGTTGCCGGAGCCTTCAGGGCCCTCGTCTCCTTCCCCTTCAGTAGCTCCAGGCTTGGCTCCCTCGGCGGCACGCTGTTCTACGGAAGCGCTGCGATCAGAGCCCCCTTCACCAGCTTCTTCAAACAATGGCTCGTCACTGTCGATGCCGCCACTAGAGCCACTGGGGCTGAGAATGTCTATATCACTTGAGCCGCCATCGCCGCCCATAACCGTATCGTCAAATTCTTCTAGTGACGCGTCTAGAGCTTCGTCTAGGTTCTCGGTGCTTTCTTCGCCGTCAGCGCCAGAAGAGCCATCAGCGCTGGAAGAGCCGTCAGCGCCTGAAGGTCCCTCAGAACTTGCAGAGCCGTCAGCGCCAGAGGGCGGCCCACCAGATGGTGAGGGACTGCCGCCGGGAGAGGGCATGCCGCCGCCGGGACTGGGAGAACTTGGCGGTAGACCAGATGATCCACCTCCGGAAGAAGAGGGCATTGGTGACCCGGAACTGGTGGGAGAGGGCATCTGACAGCTGCTCAAAACGAGAGTCAAAATAGTAGTTGCTGCTATTTTGAGGGGCAAGTTCAGAGGCCATTCAATAGGTGATCTAATCGACAATCGCGGCGCCTTTAGCGCTGACCCTTGGCAAGAATTTGTAGTGAAGGCTCTACCCATTATTCGTCTCTTGTCTCGGCGGTTTGTTTAATCCCATAGGGGAATTGGATAGCAGTGCTAATCGGCTCTCCCGCAACTAATTTGGGTCTGTAACGCTGTGCGCGGATATCTTTAAAAATAGTGCGGCGGACATTTTTGTCGAGATCTTCCGGTGGGTTAATAATCTCTATATTCCTCGGCACACCGTTGCTAGTGATGGCCATGGAGATCTCCATAGGTTCGATTTCAAGTGGCTCTTGGTTACTGGTTTCTTCGCTAGGGGCTTTTTTCTCGCTAAGGGCTTTTTTCTCGCTAAGGGCTTTTTCAGAGCGTTTAGCTGTGCTGCTAATATCGGTAAATTTAATCAGTCTTGCTTCGCCAAACAATGCTTCTTGCAATTGCTCTGGCTGTTCGCTGTCGCCGAGAAAATCATAGGCCAGTTTGTAGGTTTGGTTTGCCGATGAACGCTGACCAAACACCAGATACCAATCTCCCAGTTCGGCGATGGCATTAGCCTGCTCCCGGGCGGGCGTGTCACCTTGCAATTCCAGTGCTTCTACTACCTTTTGCAGGGCCAGCTTACCTCGACGATAGTGCATATGTGAGGTGCTATTGGTGCTGCTGGTTGTGGACGTCGCATTAAAGGTAAATCCAGAATCAGAGGGCTCGCCATGCTCTTTAATGTGGTTGGCAATAGAGTAGTGCAGATGGCTTAGCTTGCGATACATCTGCGGGGTTGCAGGATCACTGAGGTTGTCAGTCTTGTTGAGGATGCTCTGCATGCGGGTGCCGAGCTTCTCAGAGATAACCAGATTTTGGTAGGCGCCAGCGGTAGAACGGTCGCTGTAGGTTCCTAGATACCAATCGAGCAGTTCATCGAGAATCGGCAGCATGCGTGGGTCTTGGGCACCGTAGGCCTCAGTGTTAATGAGGTAGAGATTTTCCAGGGCTTTTTGCGATTCATCCCAATTGCCAAGAAAGCTTTCGGCCTCTGCAATTGACATCAAATAGGGGGTTTGTGACAGGCTGTTGAGGCCAAAATTGACCCGCTCAATTTGCATGCCGCGCTGGAATGCCTGGCGGGCGCGGTCATATTCTCGATTTGATAAGTGGGATTTTCCCAAGCCTAGATAGAGATCCGAGAGTTCTAAGGAGTACGCGCTTAACTCAGCTTCAGCGCTATCAATGGCATCTAAATAGTCGCTGACCGGGTCGCTCTCTTTGAAGGTGGGCATGTTTGATTGAGCACTGGCAAGGCCAGTCAATGTCGAACCGATAAACACCATTGCAGCCAAACTTAGTTGGCGGATGGCGGTTGCTTTGGCGTTATTTTTCATATCAGGCTCCCCCCGTTGACATGGTAGTTTAGAGTCGACATATTGCAGCCGGTTCCATAACTTTTATCAGCGCCTGTAAATAAGCTGGGTTGGGTGCTTTTATAGACCATTTTTACAAGCCGCTAAATACAAACCATAGATTACAAACCATCTGCCAGTGATATCCACTATGAGTCACGCTGTTATTGACGCGATTATTGTTCTGTTATGCTTCTGCGCCTAATTACAGTCTATACACTGGTGCAAAAAATTTCATGGCATGAGTAGAGTTTCTTCATTTAAGTATAGAATGATTAAAAAGGTTAAATATGAGTAAAGCACTAGAGGGATTGAGGGTCATTGAGTTGGGCCAGCTGCTGGCCGGACCATTCGCTGGTTGCATGCTAGGTTATTTCGGTGCTGAGGTGATAAAAGTTGAACCTCCAGGCGGCGACCCAATTCGTAATTGGCGCGAAGTCAAAGACGGTACTTCTCTCTGGTGGCGCAGTCTGGCACGGAACAAGAAGTGCATTTCCCTGGATCTAAAAACGCCTGAAGGTCGTGACCTGGTTAAGCAGCTGTTAAAAACGGCTGACATAGTGGTGGAAAATTTTCGTCCTGGCGTACTCGAAGGCTGGGGCCTGGATCCCGAGTCCATGCGCGCCGACAACCCAGATTTGATTTACGCGCGCATTTCAGGCTATGGCCAAACTGGTCCCTATTCTGAAAAGCCCGGCTTTGCCTCGGCTTGCGAAGCCATCAGCGGTTTCCGCTACGTGAACGGCTATCCCGGTGAAGCACCGGTGCGACCTAACCTAAGTCTTGGGGATACGATCTCTGGGTTACACGCGGTACTGGGTATTTTGATGGCCCTGCGCTCCCGGGATCGCGGCGACGGTGGTCAGGTAGTGGACGTGGCGCTTTATGAATCCATGTTTAATCTGCTCGAAGCGGTGGTGCCTGAATATGACGGTGCCGGTGTTGTTCGTGAGCCATCCGGCACCACGGTGACTGGCATAGTACCCACCAACACCTATAAATGTGCCGATGAGAAATTTGTGGTGATCGGCGGCAATGGTGATTCAATCTATGCGCGCTTGATGGTTGCAGTGGGCCATGCAGACATGGGTACCGACGACAAATATTCCACCAACTCTAAGCGCGTAGTGCACGAAGCGGAGATTGATCTGGTGTTGAAAAACTGGTGCGCCAGTCTGCCCCTGGCAGATGTGATGGCGACCCTTGAAGAGCATCGTGTGCCCTGCGGTCCGGTCTACAGTGTTGCGGATATGATGGAAGACCGGCATTTCCAAGCCCGCGGATTATTCGAGCAGGTTGAGATCAATGGTGAGCCACTTAAGATTCCGGCGATGATGCCAAAATTAGGCAACACTCCTGGTGGCACTCAGTGGCCCGGCCCGGAAATTGCCAGCCACACAGACGAAATATTAGAAGGACTTGGGTTGGACAGTGCCCAGATAAAGCATTTAAAAACCACTGGCATAGTTACGGACAGCGACTGATTGGGCGCTGTGGTTTAAAGGCTGTCAGTTAAGCGGTTAAAACAAAAAAAATATTTATAAAGGAAAGCACCATGAGTATCAGTTCATTCCATCCACCCCGTCGCATGCTTATGGGCCCAGGCCCCTCCGATGTCAGTGAGCGGGTATTAGCCGCCATGGCCAGGCCTACAGTGGGTCATTTGGATCCAAGTTTTATTGGCATGATGGATGAAGTAAAAACCCTGCTGCAATATGTTTTTCAAACCCAAAATGAGCTGACCTTTGCCGTATCCGCACCGGGATCCGCGGGTATGGAATGCTGCTTTGCCAATTTGGTGGAGCCGGGTGACAAGGTGATTGTCTGCCAAAACGGTGTTTTCGGTGGTCGCATGAAAGAGAATGTAGAGCGCTGTGGTGGCACTGCGGTCATGGTCCAAGATGACTGGGGTCAGGCTGTGGATCCGCAGAAACTTGAAGAGGCATTGGTACAAAATCCGGATGCGGTATTGGTCGCCTTTGTTCACGCTGAAACCTCCACTGGCGCCCAGTCTGACGCCAAGACATTGGTTGAATTGGCGCATAAACATGACTGTCTGGCGATTGTCGACGCAGTGACATCCCTTGCGGGCACGCCGTTAAAAGTCGATGAGTGGCAGATCGATGCGATTTATTCCGGCTCACAAAAATGCCTCTCGGCGTCTCCCGGTCTGTCACCGGTGAGCTTTAGCCCTAGGGCCGCCGAAAAAATCAGCAAGCGTCAGTCCAAGGTGCAGAGCTGGTTCCTCGATCTCAATTTGGTTATGGGTTATTGGGCTGGGGAGGGCAAGCGCGCCTATCACCACACAGCGCCGGTGAACTGTCTCTATGGTCTGCATGAGTCGTTGGTGATGGTTCAGGATGAAGGGCTGGAGAATGCCTGGCAGCGTCACCAGAGCAATCACTTGCTGTTGCGTCAGGGTCTCGAGCAGATGGGGATTTCATTTTTGGTTCCCGAGGCAGATCGTCTGCCCCAGCTGAACACGGTATTTATTCCAGAGGGCGCAGATGATGCTGCTGTGCGCAGCCAACTGTTGAATGATTACAATCTTGAAATTGGTGCCGGTCTGGGTGCACTGGCCGGCAAAGTCTGGCGCATTGGCCTAATGGGTCATGCCAGCAAACAGGCCAATATTGATTACTGCCTGTCATCTCTCAAGGCGGTTATCTAGACCGACTCAGCTCGGTAAAATTGGCGGCAAATCTATTGCCGCCTGATCTTCTATAGCTTTCTACCACCGCCTGCGCTAGCCCATCTAATGGGTTAGTCCGCAACCGGCATCAAATCCAGTAATGCCAATACAGTTGCCTGTACACCACGGGTCACGGAGGGCTGTGGGTCTATTCTAAATAGTGGGCTGTGATGTGAGGCGATTGGCTTGCCACCTGCTGCTGCGGCTTTGTAATCTGCGGCACTGGTGCCGCCAACGGAGAAGTAGACACTGGGAATTGGCGGCTCAGTCGTGAAGTAGGGGAAGTCTTCCGCACCCATACCTTTGGAGGCGATTGAAACAACCTGACGCTCCCCTAATCCTTCCTGCCATACCGCCTTTAAACGTCTGACCAGCGGAGTATTGTTGATAGTGGGTGGGGTTGAGGATTTTGTCAGGATAACCTCGGGTAATTTGTCTTCCGGAAGACCTGCTGCGCGACCGAGATTTTCAGCGATGCGTTTAATGCCTTTGAGTAGAGTGTCGCGAGTCTCGAGGTTGGTATTGCGCACGGTCAGCTGCAGCACTGCGCGATCGGAAATAATATTGTGCTTGGTGCCGCCGTGAAAGGATCCCACTGTCACCACTCCAGGCTCCCTAGGGGCGAGCTCTCTTGAGACCAATGTCTGCAGCGCTACGACAATCTGACTGCCCAGCAGAATGGGATCTTTGCCCGCATGGGGAGATGCGCCGTGAGCACCAACACCGTGAACAATAATATCTAGGCTGTCTGAACCGGCGAAGGGCGAGCCCTCCTGCACATTGATCAGACCCGCAGGCAGCCCTGCACCTACATGAAAGGCCAGGGCATAGTCTGGCTGTCCAAAGCGTTCCCAGAGATTGTCATCCATCATTGCCTTGGCGCCTTGAATACGCTCTTCAGCCGGTTGCCCAATCAGCATTAATGTACCGGACCACTTATCTTTGCGTGCTGACATCTGGCGCGCGGTGCCGATCAGACTGGTGATATGCACGTCGTGACCACAGGCGTGCATCACAGGAACTTGGCTGCCGGTGATAGGATCGGTTTGAGTTGCAGTAGAAGCGTAATCCAGCCCTGACTTTTCTTTTACTGGCAGGCCATCCATGTCGGCGCGCATCATTACCAGGGGGCCTTCGCCATTTTTTAATATGGCCACTATGCCAGTGCCACCGACTTTTTCGGTTACTTTAAAGCCATTCTTGCGTAGCTCTTCGGCAAGTTTTTTCGCCGTTTTGGTCTCCATAAAACTGAGTTCGGGATTGCGGTGAAAATGGGTAAACAGCGCGCCGAGACGTTCGTTGTAATCCTGTGCTACGGAGCGAGCAAGTTCATCGCTACTGACGGAATTGTTTTGTGAATTGTTTTGTGAATTGGTTTGTGAATTGGTTTGNGAANTGGNTTGGGAANTNGCTTCGGAACTGGTCATGACTAGAATGAATAAAAAGGCCAGTTGCGGTATGTATAGGTTTTTCATAACGGTTCCTGTTGAAGATAAATAAATTCTGAAATGACTCTGCCAACCTGCTGCAAGCTGTCGACACTGCATCGATCAATAGTATCACTGCTGGTATGCCAGGACTGAGGAAATGGCCAGTGGATCAGATTGACGACTTTGAGGCCTGCGCGCAAAAAGGGTAAATGGTCGTCTTCAATATAGGTGCCTTTGCGATCTATAAAGGCTTTTGCCCCCTGAGATCGCGCTATATGCCAAATTTTATCTTGCAGTTCTGCGGCGCTATCTTGAGAGAAGCGCTCTTTGGGAATGACCAGATCGCGGTCGCAGACCATGTCCACCACCACACCTGCAGTGGGGCGATAGAAAGGGTTTTGGCGGACAAACTCACTGGCGCCAATGGAAAAGGGAAGGCCATCGATATTGCCCATATCCTCGAGGTCAAAAAACACGAGATCCACGGTTACAGGTGCGCGTTGGCTGCTGAGTAGTCGCGCCATTTCGAGTAGTACAGCGACCCCTGAAGCGCCGTCATTGGCGCCAATAACTGGCTCTGAGCGTTTCCCCGGGAGCTTGTCGCGCTCGGCAATAGGGCGAGTGTCCCAGTGAGCAGCGAGCATAATTCGCGGGTGGTTCATAGCCGCGGAATCGGCGGCATAAAAGCTCGCCCAGAGATTGTTGCCGGACAGACCATGAGCCTGAAATGGCTGCACCACAATTTGATCGGCCTCTGGCTCTAAAAGCTGTTGAATATAGTTAAGGGTTTTTTGTTTGCCGGGATAGTCTGTGGTGCGCGGGCCAAAGCTGACCTGTTGGGCTATATGTCGCAGGGCCAGCTCGCCGCTAAATTGGCTATTAAATTGGCCCTTAAGTTGGTCATTCGGCTGCTCATTTATTTGACCATAAGCCAATGCTGACAGAGCAGCAAAGGCACTGGCTATAGCGAATCGGATTATTAATCTGTTAGCGCTGGGCAACATATTTTATGGGTACAACTCTTTGTAGGCGATTTATCAAAATAGCTTAGTCGCTGCTTTGTGCCACGCCCTCTGGCTCGTTGATCAGCGGCAATTTAATCTGATAAAAGCCATAGATTATCGCAATAAGTGGGCAGCAGATATTAAAGAAGGCATAGGGCGCATAATAAAAAGTACTGACACCCAGTGTCGCCGACATAAAGGCGCCACAGGTATTCCAGGGCACCAGTACCGAAGTGAGAGTGCCGGAGTCTTCCAGGGTTCGGGATAGATTAATCGCGCGCAGATTACGGCGTTTGTAGGCCTCGGAAAACATCTGTCCGGGAATCACAATCGACAGATACTGATCGGCGGCGAGAATGTTGGTGCCTATGCAGGTAGCGATGGTGGTGTTGATCAGGCCACCAGCAGATTTTACTCGGCTCAGTGCGGCTTCTACTATGCGCTCTAATAGACCAGTGCGGGCCATTGCGCCGCCAAAGCCCATGGCATTGATAATCAGGCCGATGGTCAGCAGCATACTTTCCATGCCGCCCTTCGACAGCAGTGCATCCATGGATTCGTTGCCGCTCACCGAGTTGAAGCCCAAGAACATTGCCGTGAACAGACCTTTAAAGATTGCCGCCGAGCTACTTAAGCTGGCGTCTGCCGCCAAAGTAATCACTGCATCCCACTGGAATATCACGGCAAAGATACAGCCGGCAACTACGCCACAGATCAGTGTCGAGAGGGCGGGCTTGCGCATGATCGCCATGACTAATAACAGCACCAGAGGGGTGAGCATCAATGGGTTAACCAAAAAGGCGTTTTGCATTGCTGCCTGGAGAATTTCGATGTCGTCGACTTGAACATTGATTGCACTGCCCATACCCAGGGCAAAAAAGATCACTAGGGTAATGAAAAAGCTCGGCACCGTGGTCCAGAGCATATGTTGAATATGGTCAAACAGGTCGCTGTTGGTGACAGCGGCAGCTAGATTAGTGGTGTCTGAGAGCGGTGATAACTTGTCGCCAAAATAGGCCCCCGAAATAATCGCGCCAGCACTGATTGGCAGCGACAGATCCAACGCCGCCGCTATACCCATAAAGCCAATGCCCAAGGTGCCGGCCACAGTCCATGAACTGCCAACACTAAAGCCAATTAATGCGCAGACCAGACAGCAGGTCATGTAGAAGTAATCCGGCGACATAATCTCGACACCGTAATAAATCATACTAGGCACAGTTCCGGCGAGGATCCAGCTACCGATCAGAGCGCCCACCATAAAGAGAATCAGAATGGCAGGCAGAGACAGGGTAATGGTGTCGATCATGCCCTGCTCGACCTGCTTCCAGGTCAAACCATTTTTAATACCAATAACGGCGGCTACGGCAGCGGCCAAAAACAGCGCCACTTGGTTAGGGCCGGAGGAATCTAGCCCGAATACATAGACGGTGCCAGCGAGCATGGTGATCAATAGAATGACCGGAATTAGGGCGTCCAAAAGACTGGGTTTTACCAGGGGTCTGCTGCTCATAGGTATCTCAATTATTATTTTTTTAGGGCTAGAGAATTCGGCTTTCACCGATGAGGTATAACTTACCAGCACTGCTGTTATCTATCTACCTTTCTCGACAGCACTACATGACTTAATGTTGTTTCTACTCCATCGATGGTGCTGATGCTGTCAATGCTCTGATCCAGTTGCTCGGTGGTCGCGGCCGTGACCTTGGCGAGCAAGTCATACTGGCCACTAATACTGCAGAGCATATCCAACTGTGGGTCCTTTTGTAGATGGCGGACTACATCGCCAGCCTTGCGTCCTACCACCGAAATCATAATGTAGGCACTGACCTGCTGCTGTTCGGAATGGGGGTTGAGCTTGATGGTATACGCCTCAATCGTGCCGTTGCGCTCGAGGCGCTCCATACGCTGTTGCACTGTAGTGCGACTGACGCCCAGTTGCTTGGCCATATCCGATACTGAGCGACGACTGTTTTCGCGCAGTAGATTTAACAGTTGTTGATCGATGTTCATGTCAAAGTGCCGTTTTTTAAATCAAAGTGGCTGTTAATATCAAACAAATTGAACAGTTTAGCAATACAAATTGACATCTTAGAGGCTTACCATTGATAGCCAACAGCCATCAATTAGCCTGCCCTCTAGGAGTCTTATGCAACAGCACGCAGTGAACCTCACAGTCGCTTCAGTCAATGATCGACAGCATCTGTTGATCGCTGAGGATATTCGCCAACAGCTGAGCTTTAGCCGCGCTGCCGCAGCAGACTATTCCGGCCCTCTGTTGGTACTGTCTGAACAGCGCCTGAGGGATAATGCCCGGCGCTTTATGCAGGCCATGCCTCGGGTACGACCCCATTATGCGGTTAAGGCCAATCAGGATCCGGCTATCTTGGAGCTGTTGCGCCAAGAGGGCACAGGGTTTGAGATTGCGTCATCAGCTGAACTCGATACTTTGCTTGAACTGGGGGTTCCTGCCCATCAGGTGTTTTACTCCAACCCGATTAAATCCCCAGCGGCGATAAAATACGCCAGTGCTAAGGGTGTACGCTGGTACGCGGCAGATTGCACTGAAGAGTTAGAAAAAATTGCCGCTCTCGCGCCCTTGGCCAAAGTCTATATTCGCATTAAAGTGAGCAATGAGGGATCCAGTTGGCCGCTGGCGGGCAAATTTGGCGCTAGCCCGAAAGGCGTTCTGGCGATGATCGCCTGTGCACTGCGCTTGCAGGTCAACCTCTGTGGTGTGACCTTTCATGTGGGCTCTCAATGTACCAATATCAATAACTGGGTTGAGGGTATCAAGACAGCTAAGGATATTTTTGAGCAGCTGGTTGATCGCGGTTTTATCCCGCAGCTGCTAAACCTTGGTGGCGGCTATCCGTTGCAGCTGACTCCGCAAGATCCATCAATTGAAGATATAGCGCTTAGAATAAACTGCGAGCTTGAGACGCTGCCGGATACTATTCAGGTGATGGCCGAGCCAGGCCGTTATCTAGTGGGTTCTGCTGGATGCCTGGTTTCNCAAGTGATGGGTGTCGCCACAAGGGATGACAGTCGTTGGTTATATTTGGATCTGGGTTTTTATGGCGGCTTGATTGAGTTGGAACAGGGTATTGCCTTCACCCTGGTCAGTCAGCGCACTGGTGCCCCTGAGCTCTGGTCGGTGGCAGGTCCTACCTGTGACGCCATTGATGTGCTGGGGCAACATTACTTGCCCGCTAATATGGAGCCGGAAGATCTGGTGTTTATTCCCAGCACTGGCGCTTACAGTCTATGTTGCGCCAGTGACTTTAATGGTTTTGCTATTCCTCGACTTGTCATGGTCGCGTGACCGAAATAACGGCTTATTCAGCAGCTATCCTGTTTAAACAGAAAAGCGTTCGGCAGTTAGATCCAGCGCCTTGGTGGCGCGCTCAATCAGCGTGTCGATCTCCGCATCAGTGCATATAAGCGGTGGCGAGATAATCATGGAGTCACCCACAGCGCGCATCACTAAACCGTTCTCTATTGCCAAGTCACGGCAGATGCCGCCGGATATCTGATCCGGCGCCAAGCGCTCGCGAGTTTCTTTATTGCGTACCAACTCCATGGAGCCAAACATGCCCAAGCCTCGAGTATGTCCAACAATTGGATGCTCCCCCAGTTCGGCCCAGCGTTTTTGCATATAGGGCGCCGCATGATCACGAACGCGATCGAAAATATTCTCCGACTGCATAATATCTAAGGTGGCCATGGCTGCGGAACAGGCAATGGGATGCCCGGAATAGGTAAAGCCATGGGCAAACTCGCCGCCTTTAGCGGTAATCACGCTGGCGATTTTGTCGCTGACTAAAACGCCGCCCAGAGGCTGAAAGCCATTGGTCACGGCTTTGGCGAAGGTGATTAAATCCGGTTTGGTGCCCAGAGTTTCACAGCCGAATAGGCTGCCAGTGCGACCAAAACCACAGATCACTTCATCGCTGATAAACAGAATATCTCGCGCTTTAAGAATACGACTGACCTCGGGCCAGTAGCTGTCGGGCGGCACAATCACGCCACCGGCACCCTGAATCGGCTCGGCAATAAACGCGGCAATATTGTCTTCGCCGATCTCATCGATCTTTTCTTCTAGTGCGCGTGCCGCCTGCAGGCCAAATGCTTCAGGGCTGAGATCGCCACCATTCACAAACCAGTTGGGGTCGACTATATGCTCAACATAGGGCAGGGTTTCGAACTGCTGGTGAACAAAGCCGAAGCCACCAAGGCTGGCTGAGGCGATGGTGCTGCCGTGATAGGCATTTTGTCGCGAGATGATAATTCGCTTGTTAGGTTTATCTTGCAGATCCCAGTAGCGACGCACCAGACGAATATTAGTGTCGTTGGCCTCGGAACCTGAATTGGTGAAAAATACATGGGTGAAACGCTCTGGGGCCAAATCCACCAAACGCTCAGCCAGCTCAACTGCCGGTGCATTACTGCACTGAAAGAAGTTATTGTAGTAGGGTAGCTGCTCAAACTGGCGACTCACGGCCTCAGCAATGGCCGGTTGGCTGTAGCCGAGACTGCAGCACCAGAGGCCTGACATGCCGTCGAGTATCTGATTGTCATCGGTATCATAGATATAGATGTGCTCGGCTCGGTTAATGATACGCCCAGGCTTCTTTGCGTATTCATTAAAGTCGGTAAACGGATGCAGGTGACGCTTGGCGTCGAGCTCTTGCCATTGCTGGGTAGTTCGGTTTTTAGTCATAGGAGTCGCGGTTGCCATATTGTTGAAATTCACTCTCCTCAGAATCTTTTTTAGGATCTTTCTCCGGAGGTGGTGATAGGCGTTTATTTGGCCACAGAAACTCTATTGGCACATGTACCCAAAGGGGTGGTTAATCGGTAATGGAGGCATTGAGCGGTGAAAAATAAATCCTCAAACCGTTAAAATATCTGGTGGGTGAAGAAGGCTGACTATACACTTGGACGTCCACTATAAATATCACGTTAATTTGTTCCTAGCCAAGCTGGTGCAAGGCTTGGCGAGACAAATAGATGATTCAAAGCCCAATGCTTAATAGGCCATTTTAACAACCCATTTTTTACCACCAATTTTAAAATAAACAAGGCGAGTTAGTCGCCAACAATGTTTACTGGGAGAGTTGCTATGACGCACCAATTAATCAGAAAAACCTTGATTTCAGCGGCAGTGGCCGCGGCGACCTTGAGTGCTGGACAGCTGTCCGCAGCACAGATCGAAGAGATCATTGTCACCACACAGAAGCGCGCACAGTCGCTGCAGGACGTGCCTATTTCGGTGTCCGCATTTAGCGGCAGCTTTATGGATAAGGCGCAGATCTCTGACGCCAAGCAGGTGGCCCTGCTAACACCTGGTGTATCCGGCGATACAGATGACTCATTTCTCGATTCCATGAACGTTCGCGGTATCAGTACCAATGATTTTGGTGTTGGCGCTGAGCCCTCCATTGGCCTTTACCAAGACGGCATCTATTTGGGTCGCACCGGTGGTGCCGTATCCAGCTTCTTTGATATTGAAATGGTCGAAGTGGTCAAGGGTCCCCAGGGGACTTTGTTTGGCCGCAACGCCTCCTCAGGAGCCATCTCGATTACCACGGCAAAGCCTACGGGTGAGTCCGGCGGATCCATTGACATTGGCATTGGCCAGGATGGTTATGGGGAAGTCACCGCGGTTGTCAATACCCCGATCAATGAGCAGTTTAGTGGCCGTTTAGCGGTCTATCACCAGCAGCAGGACGGCTGGGTGACCAATATTAATGATGGCCAGCAGACTGGGGGTGTAGAAAATACTGCCGCTCGCTATACCCTGGCTTTTGAAAATGAAGAGATCACCAGCACCCTGATGCTTGAGTATGAAGACCGCCAGGGACCGCCAACGATTTATCAGGCTTTTGATCCGGATGAAACCGGTCTGCCTTTTTACAGCACCGACGCTGGGGAAGATCAGTTTTCTTCCGATGTCAGTTCTGCCGATCTAATCGATGAAGGTGAAGTTTGGGGTGCCACTCTGAATGTTGAAGTGGATCTGGGCAATAATTACACGCTCAGTTCGACTACCGGTTTGCGTGGCCACAACTACTATTACTTGGAAGATTTTGATGGCGGTAGTAGTTTTATATCCAACTACAACCAAATTCAAGAACAGGACTATTTCAGTCAAGAGTTTCGCATCAATAAAGAGACTGACAGCGTCAGTTGGTTTGTCGGTGCCTCTTGGTACAAAGAAGAGCTCAAAGTTCGCTTCAATCAAACCCTCGATGAAGATACTTTTTGTGCTGCTTACGGTACCTATTACGAATATGACGATATCACCGATTGTGCGACTCTCTACGAATACTATGAGTACGATCCCATTGTTGGCATTGGCACACGTAACGATTCGGTCGATGTGGATGCTGAATATGACGGTTGGGGCCTCTACGGCGATGCCACCTTCCATGCCACTGAAGACTTAGATTTTATAATCGGCGCTCGCTACACCGAAGACAACCGTGATTTCGCCCAGAATTTTGGCGGCGAAGATCGCAATGCCACCTGGTATACCTTCCCGTTCTACACCTCAGACTTTGTTCAGGGCAATGACCAGTGGACCAATACCTCGGTTCGCGCTGCAGTGAATTATCAGCTCAGCGATGAGGTCTCCACCTACGCCACCTATTCAACCGGCTACAAGGCCGGTGGTTTTAACACCATGGAACTGTCCTTTGCCGACGATATTACGGTGGATGATTTGGACGGTGAAGATGCCTTAGATTTTGATCCCTCACTGGCAAGCTTTGATAAGGAGGAGGTGACCAATATAGAGCTGGGCTTAAAGGGTCAGTTTTTGGATGGGCAAATGCAGCTTAATGCCGCGCTCTATAGCTACCAGTTTGATGGAATGCAGTCTGGGTACTATGTCGATGGTCGCTACACAGTGGCCAATGTAGGCGACGCCGAAGGCTCTGGATTAGAGTTGGATATGCGCTATCTACCCACAGACAACTTAGATATTTATCTGGGTTTAGCCTGGGCTGACTCTGAGTTGACCAAACCCAATGCCAGCCTCTCTGAGGATTTCTGTGAAGACGATTGCACCGGCGCTATGTTGCCCGGCACCGTTGATTTCAGTGCCGCGCTGGTCGCGACCTACAGTCAACCCGTTGAAGGCGGCGATATCAGCGTCACTTGGGAAACCTTCCATCAGGGTGCTAGCCCAGGATTTGGTGATTTCTCTTTAGAGCCGATCATGTTGGATGAGTTTACAGTGAGCAATCTGCGAGTTGGCTATGACAGCTCTGATAACTGGAGCATGACTGTTTGGGTCAACAATATATTTGATACCTTCTACTACAAAGGCGTAGCCCCAGCGGATGGCATTATTGCTCCTCACTACTTTGGTTTCTCGGAGCCCCGGCGTGTGGGTTTGGATATAGGCTATAAGTTTTAGAGATAAAAAGGTTTAAAGATAAAAAGTTCTAGAGCTCATAAGTTCTAACATCAGCCTCGCTGCCGTTATCTAGCAGCACCTAAAAACAGCCGACATTCTCGGCTGTTTTTTTGTAGACTGTAAAAAATAATAAACCCATCCCAGAGTTCAGCTTATGGATCCGCAACAACAGTTCTTTAAGGCTTTAGCGGCAATGCGCGAAGGTGATCTAGAGGGTTGCGAATCTATTTGTCAGCGTCTATTGGGGATCAATCCCAAAGAGGTTAATACCCTGAGGCTTCAAGCTCAGGTCTGGCACAAGCGCGGTGAGTTAGAGCGAGCCGAGGCGGGATTTAATCCGCCCTCATTATCGCCAGTGATTTCGCCCACGCCTGGGCGGATCTCGGAAAAGTACAGTTTGATCAGGAAAATTATCCTTCCTCAGAACAGTCTCTCAAGCGGGCACTGAAACTTAACCCCAGCTTAAAAGTCGCCAATAAACTACTTGCTCAAGTGCTTGAACAGCAGGGTAAAGCCACCCAGTCGGCGGCGGTAGAGCAGGTTAATCAGCAGCATCAACTACTCAAAAATAAGGTCGTTGAAGCCTACAGACTTTCCTCGGAGGATAAGGGGTCTGATAGAGCCGAGACACTCTGCAAAGAAGTATTACAGGCAGATCCAGAACATGTGGGCGCCAAAGAATTTTTAATCAACCGCGCTCTGGAAACGGGTCGCGCCCGCTGGGCCGAAGAGTTGTCCCGCTCACTGGTACGCAAAATGCCAGAGCAATCAAAATGGTGGCTAAAGCTCAGCTCCGCATTGGCGCGACAGGATCAGCTAGTTGAAGCTCAGGAAGCAGTGCAGCAGGTACTGAGCATTGAGCCGCATCTTGAAGAAGCGCAGATGTTGTTGGGCAGTATCTTCGTGCGCGACAATCGCTTTGCCGATGCCCTCAGCCAATACGATGCAGTGTTGCAACAGAGCCCCAACAATATTGCCGCACTGGCGCAAAAGGGTAGTGCCTTAAAAACCCTTGGCAGGCAGGATGAATCGATTCAGTGCCTGCGTCGCTGCATGGAACTCGACCGCAGTTTTGGCGAGGCCGCCTGGTCATTATCGAACCTTAAAACCTACAGGTTTAGCGATGACGAAGTGGTGGCCATCAAGGATGTGTTGGCCGGTGAGAATCTGAAAGATAAAGATGCCGTGCACTTTAACTATGCTCTGGGTAAAGCCTATGAGCATCGCCAACAGTGGGATCAGGCGTTCAATGCTTATCAGGCCGCCAATCGGGTTAAGCAGAAATCAGCAACCTGGAGTGCCGATGAATTTTCGGCTCAGGTGGACCAGATTATTGCCACCTTTACGCCTCAGTTGCTGCAGCAAAACTGCTATAGCGGCGTAAATAATAACGGTGTAAATAATAGTGGCGTAGACGACAGCTCACCTATATTTGTCCTCGGACTGCCGCGCTCTGGTTCGACTCTGCAAGAGCAGATACTGTCTTCCCATTCACAGGTGGAGGGGACTCGCGAGCTGCCCTATATTCCCTGGATGGCCCAGCGTTTAAATCGTAAGCCNAATCCCATGTGTAATGACAACTACCCTCTGGGTGCCGCCCAGTTAGACGCGGACCAATGGCAGCTGTTGGGTACGCAGTTCTTGGCTCAGGCCCAGCGCCATCGCCAGACCGATGCGCCATTTTTTATCGACAAACTGCCGAATAATTTCCTCTATGTGGGATTGATTTTATTGGCTATGCCCAATGCCAAAATTATCAACACAGTGCGCAATCCCATGGATAACTGCTTTGGCTGCTTTAAACAGCTCTGGGCCGAGGGGCAGAACTTTACTTACGACCTAAAAGATTTGGGCCGCTACTATCGCGATTACCATCGTTTGATGGCGCACTGGCAGACTATTTTTGGCGACAAGATTTACTCGGTGAACTACGAAGCCGTGGTGGCGGATCTAGAGACCAATGTGAAAGCACTACTGGACTACTGTGGACTGCCTATGGAAGAGCGGTGTTTGCGTTTTCACGAGACTGAGCGGGCGGTAAATACCGCCAGTTCCGAGCAGGTGAGGCAGCCGATTTACACTTCAGCTGTGGCCTACTGGAAACACTTCGACGAGCATCTGCAGCCGCTTAAAGATGCATTGGGCGATCTTGCCTAGGCCTGATTGGGGTATTGCTCGGCGGGGCTTTAAGTGCAAAGCTCTGTAAACACAAAGCTCGTTAACTACAAAGCTCAATTGATAGAGAGCGCGTTGAATAAACTACAGAGTCAAATATGAAGCCCATTGAACAGCTAGACCAGTTTCTGCAGACCCATCCCGAGGTGGAAATCTTCGAAGTCATTCTCCATGACCTCAATGGTATTCATCGCGGCAAATGGCTGCCTCGAGAGCAGATTCACAAGCTCTTCGAGGGGGGCTACAAAATGCCCCAGAGCACCTGCTCCCTGGACAGCTGGGGCCGAGATCTCGAAGAGCTGGTAGCAGCAACTGGGGACACAGATGGTATCTGCACAGCTCATCCGGAAACTCTAGCAATAGTACCCTGGGCCAGAAGACCCACAGCACAGATTGTTGTCTCCATGCTCAGTCCAGATGGCCAGACAGATTATCCTGCCGACCCCAGAGTCGTCTTGCAGCAGGTTATAGAGCGTTATACCAAACTGGGTTTAACGCCGGTGGTCGCCAGTGAGATGGAGTTTCATCTACTTGAGATTGATCGCGATCAGTTTGGTCGGCCACAGCATACTCAGCGCGCTATCGATGGCTCCCCGGCACTGGGTGGGGCTACTTATGGTATAGAAGCTATGCGTGAGATAGCGCCGCTCATGGATGCTATTAGCAGCGCCACTAATCTACAGAACCTGCCAGTAGATACTTTAATCAGTGAATTCGGCGCCTCTCAATGTGAGATCAACTTACATCACCAGAACTCGGCACTGCGCGCCTGTGATCAGGCCAGTATGTTGCGCCGAGCCATCCGTGCTGTAGCCCAGCAACAGGGTAAGCAGGCTAGCTTTATGGCCAAGCCCTTTGCCGGTGAGGTGGGCAATGGTATGCATGTGCACTTTAGCCTGCTCGACAGCATGGGCAACAATGTTTTTGATAATGGCACACCAGAGGGCAGCGACATTTTGCAACATGCGGTTGCGGGCTGTCTGGAAAATATGGCTGACTCCATCGCTATTTTTGCGCCGAATATTAATTCCTACAGACGATTAGTAGCCGGTTGTTACGCGCCTACATCGCCCACCTGGGGTTATGAAAACCGCACCACCGCGCTGCGTATTCCGGCGGGGGAAGGCCATGCCATGCGTATTGAGCATCGAGTTGCAGGTGCGGACGCCAATGTCTATTTGACTGTGGCTGCCATGCTCGCCGCAGCACTCCATGGTATTGACAATGAACTGCTACCGCCAGCGGCCACCATAGGTGATGCTGGGGAACTAGAGCTACAACAAAAAGCCGAGCAACAGTTGCCGCGTTTCTGGGGCGATGCACTTCAGCTGTTTGAGCAATCCGAGTTTATAGCGGGTTATTTGGGCGAGGAATTTAAGACGATTTACGCCCAGAGTAAGCGCAGCGAGAAAGCTGAGTTTGATACTCGGGTGACACTGTTAGAGTACGATGCTTATCTGTGAGGTTTTGGCGGCTGAAATGTGGGACTAGCGAGTAAAGATTATTTAACCCGCGACTAAATTTTACGCTTTAACAGCAGGCTGTCGATTTGGTTTTCCGAGAGCTTGGTGCGCGCATAGGCCATGCTAGATGGATCCTCAAAAGGGCCAACTAGTACCCGGTGCCATTTCTCACCATTGCCTAGATTGATCAGTTCGACGCTGGCATTTAGATTCAGAAGCAGTAATTTCACTCGCCGACTTTCGGCATCATTGGCAATTTTAAAGGAACCGGCCTGGAGCAGGTAGGTGAAATCTTCCTCTGGCTGCTGATCTTCGACCTCTTCAGAGGCATTGTTGGGAACAATAATTTCGGTTTTTTTCAGTAGCGTGTAAAAGTCGAACTGCAATTCTGAGGCTTCGGCTTTCACGGTCTCGGTAACATCCTGAACCTTGGCGGTGGCCGTCGGAGCTTTGTCCATTAGGCCTGGCAGCAGACTGGTTAAGATGGCGCCAAAAACTGTACCCAAAATAAATGCGGGCAGCCCAGAGGCACGTTTAGCAGGTTGCTGCTTGCCCCGTCCCGAGTTCCTTTTGGCATAATTTTGCGACATTCTTAAAGCTCCTGATTCCAGCGGCGATTGTAGGGGATTGAGGCGCTTTTAAGCAAACAGCTTGGCCGACAAAAGCATTTTTTATTTCGCCTTTTAAATGCCTTTGTCTTTAGAGCCAGTTAAAGCTCCTGGGGATCCACATCCACACCCCAGCGCACATGCCGTGCCATGGGTAACTTTTCTAATTCGAATACCAGCTGCGAGAGTAAAACATTTAGATCACTGCGCCGCCCGCCACTAATTTGCAATACATAGCGATGGCGGGAGTTGCGCCGCTCCATCAGTGCCGGCAGTGGGCCGAGGTAATTGACCGTTTCGCCGGAGGGGAAAATCGCCTCCGCGCACTGTCGCGCTGCCTGTAAAAAGGCTTCGGCGTTCTGGGCGTGAGCGGCGTCGGCGCGAATCAGCACCAACTGCTTATAGGGTGGCAGCTCTGATTGCCTGCGCTGTTTGCGCAGTAACTTGGAGTAGTCGCTGTAGTTCTGCTGTGTCAATACGTCGAGCAGTGGATGGTCTGGCTGATGGGTTTGTAGTATCACTTTGCCTGGCATAGTCCCGCGACCACAGCGACCGGCAACCTGAGTCAATAACTGCCCGAGGCGCTCATGACTGCGGAAGTCCGGGCTCATTAAACCACTGTCGGCATCGAGTACGGCAACCAGAGTGATATTCGCGAAATGATGTCCCTTGGCGAGCATCTGTGTGCCCACCAGGATGCAGGGGGCGCCACTGTCGACAGTGTCATACATGGCCTGCATGGCATTTTTCTTGCGCGTGGTGTCGCGATCGACCCGGAGCACCGGTATGTCGGGGAAGCACTCTTGTAGCCAGGCTTCACTGCGCTCAGTGCCATCCCCCGCAGCCACCATGCGATCGCCACGACAGCTGGGGCACCAATGCAGCAGTCCACGTTTATAGTTGCAGTGGTGGCAGAGCAGGCGCTGATGGCGGCGGTGTACTGTTAGGCGAGCGTCGCAGTTGGGGCACTCGGCACAGAAGCCACAGTAATGACAGAGCATGGCCGGGGCAAAGCCGCGACGATTG
>JGI20152J14361_10000397_pt1 | contig 31968 bp, 31 predicted proteins | sample COG_02_FD_14361 | JGI IMG/M metagenome (IMG submission 14361)
CCACTCTGGGGCCGCGGTCGCTCAGCGGCTAGCGGTGACCTCGAGACATTGGAGCAGAGCATTTTGCAGCCCTGGCAGTCATGGTGTTACGCACTGGAACATGCAGGGCTCAAACAAGAGCGTCGGGCACTGATACTGAAACCGCAAAATATGCACTGGCAGAGACTGGCTGTGGATCAGTTGGAGCTCAGTTTTGACCTCTCTGGGGGCTGTTTTGCCACCGTGATTCTCCGCGAGATCGCTGAATTATTCCGCCCTCCAATAGAGTCCCTGTGATATATTTGCAGGATAATTTTTAGGCTAATTCTAAACTAACCCCCATAAGCCCTAGGCGGCTTTAGGAATAGAGGATTTTGAGTGAACTCGATTGATTTGGCTGGTGTCGGCATGACCTCCCAGCGCACGCGTGAGCGGCTGATTCAGCGATTGAAAGATCAGGGTATCACCAATCAACGCATCCTCGATGTCTTCCGGGTCACGCCAAGACACATCTTTCTCGATGAGGCATTGGCCCATCGCGCCTATGAAGATACGGCTCTGCCTATCGGCTTCTCCCAGACCCTTTCTCAGCCCTACATAGTGGCTCGTATGACTGAGATTTTGCTCTCTGGAGGGCCCTTAAAGAAGGTCCTTGAAATCGGCACCGGCTCAGGTTTTCAGGCGACTATTTTAGCGCAGTTAGTGGATAAGGTTTATTCGGTGGAACGCATAGAGCCACTGCTAATAAAGGCTAAAGAACGTTTTCGCAAGTTGGGTTTGCGCAATATCACCGCCGAACTCTCCGATGGCAGTTTTGGCTGGAAGCGCCACGCGCCATACAACGGTATTATTACCACCGCTGCGCCCCAGGCGATTCCAGACGACCTGTTACATCAGCTGGCACCAGATGGAATACTGGTGATTCCTGTGGGTAGTGGCGATGTGCAGGATCTGCGGGTTCTGCGCCGTATCGGCGACTCATCCGAGTTTGAAGAAGAGATTGTCGAACAGGTTAGATTTGTTCCGCTGTTGGGTGGCTTAGCCCAATAGAGCCGTTTACTGCTAGCTGCATGGCGGACGCACAGAAGACATTTACAAAATAGACTTTAGGGTAGCCATGCGCAGTTTCAAACAATACCTGTTACTTTTCTCCAAAGGCCTAGCAATGGGCGCTGCCGATGTGGTCCCCGGGGTCTCGGGCGGCACAATAGCTTTTGTCAGTGGCATCTATATGGAGCTAATCGACAGTATTAAGTCGTTGAATATACAGGCGCTAAGGACTCTAAAGTCTCAGGGACTGGCCGCAGCCTGGAGACATATTAACGGCAACTTTCTGGTCACCTTGGTCAGTGGTATTTTAACCAGTCTGTTTTCTCTGGCGGTGGGTATGCAGTACCTATTGGCCCAACACCCGCTGCCACTGTGGTCATTTTTTGTTGGTTTAATTGCCGGCTCAGTGATCTATCTACTGCGTCAATACCGCATTGCTCGATGGCAGGATATGCTGCTATTTGTGATTGGTGTGGCTATCGCCTGGTCTGTGTCGGTGGCACCAGCAGTGCAGTTGGAGGGCAGCCTCACAACNATGTTTTTCGCNGGCAGCATTGCCCTCTGTGCAATGATTTTACCCGGTATTTCAGGGTCTTTTATTCTCGTTCTACTGGGTCTATATCCGGTTTTTATCGCTGCCATTGCGGGACTGCAACTGGATATTCTCAGTGTCTTTGCCCTCGGCGGCCTTATAGGTCTGGCGCTGTTCAGTCGTTTTCTTTCTTGGCTGTTGGCCCGCTACGAGGTTTCCGTTATTGCCACGATGTGTGGGTTTTTGGTCGGCAGTTTAAATATTATCTGGCCCTGGAAGTTAGTACTTGAATCGGTTGTCAGTCACTCAGGCAAGACCATAGTGCTGGCTGCGGAAAACCTCTGGCCTAGCCAATACACAGCGTTGGTTGGCGCCGATGCGCAAACCCTGCTCAGTGTCAGCGCCATGCTTTTGGGCTTGATTTTAGTGCTGGGTTTAGAATATGTTGGATCAAGGTATCAGGATGATGCCTTATAACTCTCTGCAGGCAGTGTAATTTGATAACCAAGTCGGCCCCATTAATTTCTAGTCTAGTCTCTGCACTAGTCTCAGTTTTAACGCTGACAGCCATCATTTTAGTGACTGGCTGTAGCAGTCATAACTCGGCGCCTATCAGCAGCCGTTCAGCGCCGCCTAGTAACCGAATATTGGTGCATCAGGTGGAACCAGGGGAAACACTTTACTCTATCGCATGGCGCTATGACCTGGATTTCCGCAAGCTGGCTAGGGCCAATGGCATAAGAGAGCCCTTCGTTATTAGTCGCGGCCAACTAGTGTCATTGGATACCAGCAAAATTAGTAGTGCGGCAGCCAAGACGGTCAACAAATCGGCGAAAAAGTCTCAAATAGCAGCACCTAAAGCCAAAACCAGTGTTGCGGTAAGCGCGCCAAAAGTCACGAAAACCCTTAAAAACAAGGCTAAACCTGCCTCCAGTCCGGTGGTGTATGGCACTAATTGGCAGTGGAAATGGCCGATTAAAGGTAAAGTAGTTGAGTCATATAGCCTTCCTAAGCTCCATAAGGGAATAAAAATTAAGTCCGTAAGTCGAGCAGCGGTGCGCTCTTCAGCCCCGGGCGTCGTAGTTTATGCAGGAGAGGGTTTACGCGGGTATGGTAAGCTGGTTATCATTAAGCACAGTGAGATATTGTTAAGTGCCTATGCTCACAATGACCAGATTATGGTCAGAGAAGGTCAGACGGTGAGACAGACAGAAATTATCTCTCGACTGGGTTCTGATGGTACGATGTATTTCGAAATACGCAAAGATGGGTATCCAGTGGATCCTGTTACCTATTTGAAATAGAAGATTTCAAGGCATAGTTTTTGAAGAGGTTGATAAATCGGACAGTAATTTCATCGACCTTGTTGAGCTAGCTCAACACAATGTAGTAAGCAGTAACGTTAGTAGAAATTAGAAATAGAAATAGGTAAAAAAGGAAGCGGTACAGTTCTGGAGAGGTCACTAGATGGTGACTTGGAACATGGAGTAACATTAAAAGGGATTATAACGTTATGGAATCAGCGTTAAAAACGGATCGAAAAAAAGTAGAAAACGACGATCAAGGAAGTTCATCGGAAGTTAGTCATCAGGTTATTGATGCGACTAGTCTCTATCTCAAAGAGATTGGCTATGCTCCGTTACTTACGGCAGCCGAAGAAGTCTTCTATGCTCGAAAACTCCTCAAAGGTGATGAATCAGCGCGCAAGCGAATGATTGAAAGCAATCTGCGTCTGGTGGTTAAAATCGCCCGTCGCTATGTCAATCGTGGCCTTGAACTCCTCGATCTAATTGAAGAGGGCAATATTGGCCTAATGCGTGCGGTAGAAAAGTTCGATCCTGAACTGGGCTATCGTTTCTCCACCTACGCAACCTGGTGGATTAGGCAAACCATTGAACGCGGACTGATGAATCAGACTCGCACCATTAGATTGCCGGTACACATAGTCAAAGAATTAAATGTCTATGTGCGGGCATCACGCAAGCTAGCTCAGAAACTCGACCATACACCGACACCGGAAGAAATTGCCGCGGAGGTGGATAAGCCAGTGGAAGATGTGCTCAAGATATTCAGCCTCAGCGAACGTATATCGTCCATCGATATACCTGTCGCCGAGAATGAAAAGAGCCTTATCGAAACTATTTCGGCGGAGGGCGCCAGCAGTCCTGAGCGGCAGATCGAAGGTGAAAACCTTTCTGAAGTGCTCAACAAATGGCTCACTCAACTGCCTGAAAAACAGCGCGAAGTGTTAGTTAGACGCTTTGGTCTGTTGCATCATCAGGAGGAAACCCTCGAACAGGTTGGTCGCGAGATCGGTCTCACCAGAGAGCGTGTGCGTCAAATTCAGGTTGATGCCCTGAGAAGACTGCGGGATGTATTGCGCAAACATGGCTTAAACGGTGATGTGTTGTTCGAAGAGCTAGACGGCGCTTAGGCATAATCGCGCTCAGGGCTGTGGACACCCAATTAGTCCACATAAAAAAACCGGCACTTGTTTAAGTGCCGGTTTTTTTTGCTTACTACTAGCTGGCGGAATTACTCAGCCAGATAGCGCTCGCGAGATGCCATAATTTCTGCGCGGCCCGCTTCAGCATTGTCCCAGCCTTCTACCTTTACCCACTTGCCTGGCTCGAGAGCCTTGTAGTTTTCAAAGTAGTGGACGATCTGCTTGAGCAGTAGCTCAGGCAAGTCACCAATTTCATGAACATGGTCATAGATCTTGGTCAGCTTGGTGTGTGGTACGGCGAGAAGCTTAGCGTCGACGCCAGACTCATCACTCATATTAAGGACACCAACAACACGGCTACGGATTACGGCACCTGGCACTACTGGGTAAGGGGATACAACCAAAACGTCCAGTGGATCACCATCTTCAGACAGAGTCTGAGGCACATAGCCGTAGTTAGCTGGGTAGAACATGGGTGTAGCTACAAAACGGTCTACAAAGATCGCATCGCTGTCTTTATCGACTTCATATTTGATCGGATCGTGATTCTGTGGAATCTCGATGATTACATTAATATCGTTTGGCAGATCGTTGCCTGGAGGGATGTCGTTGTAGCTCATGATTTTAAATCCGTGAATGTGAGTGTGAATTTGAGACTGCCGAGAGGTGGGCTGAATTTTACAGACGCGGATTATAGCGACTTGCTGAAAAATTGGCCAGTAGCTTAAGAAATTGGCGGCACAGAGGTACTGTGCCGCCGCATTTTTTACTTCAGTTTAAAGGTTATGGGTACGGTTATTTCGAAGTGATCGGTATTCAGGGCTGCTGGCAGCTCAGGAAAGGGTGCCGCTCGCTCCGTCGCTTTAATAGCCGCTTTGTTGAGTATCGAGTGTTTACTCTCCTGGGCTACGGTGACGTTCTCCAGGACGCCACTCTTACTCACGACTATGGCCATGCGCACAGTGCCCTCATAGCCTCGGTCAATAGCACGGCTGGGATAGCTGATCTTTTTGTAAATCTGCTGAACAACCAACGGCGTGTAGTCGCGCATGGCCAGGGCCTCAGTAATACTGAAGTCCACTTCGTCTTCAGCATCGTTACTCGCCACAGTGGCTTCAGCTGTCGTCTTGGGCAAGTCGCTATTCTTAAAGTTGTCACTAGCTGCAGTAGGTTTTGCAGCGGCACTTTGCTGCTTAGCTACTGCTGGCTTGGTGGTAACCGCTGCGATGGCTGCTACCGCAGTTGCCGCCTCTGGCAGTTTGTTTTCAAGAGGCGCTGGCGTTACCTTTGGCTTAGCTGGTACCGTGGCTTTGGCTTTGGCTTTGGCTTTGAGGTTCTTTTCGATGGCGGCCTTTGGTTTCACTTTTGCAACCACCACTGGTTCTGGTGGTAGTGTCCAGGACGCAGCCAGAGTGACTCGTTGCGGGTCTGTAACAACGGTCTCGAGCAGCTCAACTGCCGCTGGATTGTGCTCCTTGCCAAGAATCTCATCTTTAAAGCTTGTGGTGGGGGGGATGGCACCAATCCAAGTGTTGAGTAATAGGCCAAATACTTCCGCCGGCAAGTCGGCAACTAATTCGGTACCATTAAAACGCATTGACGTACCCTGGTCAGGGCTCGACAGATACTCAATAAAATCACCTTTTTGCGGTGCCGACTTAGCGGCCTGCATCAGGGTAATGAGATCTTGCGCGGACTTAGAGAAGGTTTCGCGGCTATTGTTGATTGAAATACTCTGCATCCACAAATTGAACCAGCGGCGTTTTGAGTAATTGTTTAAGACCCGCACTTCCAGGCGTTTTTGCCCCTGCATAGAATGAACGATACTGGGATTTTTCTGAAGCGTTTCTAAATAGAGCGCCGCGGCGAACTGGTCCTTGCCCAGATCTGAGTAAACACTGCTGCCATTCATTACTAGGTCGGATTGTGCCGCTGCTACTGAGCCGAGGCTCAGGGCGGTAATTATTTGCATGCCCCTCAACAGACACTTTAACGCTCTGGTGCGCTGTAAGATCGATCTCATAAACCACTTGTGAGGTTGGTTACTTTTTAGTTGAGCTATAGCTACCTGACCCGTACTGCTGTCTTGACTGTGCATTTGGAAAGTCCCTTTTGTGTGTCCCAGCGAATTCCTCGCCGACCAACTGGACCACCATTGTCCCTAAGGAATAGTAGAGTTCAACCAAGTAAATACAAAATGCCAACTGTGACACCTTAAAGAGGGGTGACTTGTCGTGGATATCACATTTTAGGCCAGTCAACGTGGGGCAATTCCCCAGATTATTAGGCCTGATTCAAGCCTAAAACCCAAACGAGTAGGCTGTTTTTTTAGGCCATTAAAATGGTCACTTAAGCAATTCAAACTGCATTTTCTCACCACCAGGATGGAAACCGAAGTAAACTAACGAGGTGAATCTGCCGCAGACAGATGGTTAACAAAAATCAGCGAAAATGGAAGGCTACCCTTGAACAGTAACGTGCGTGTATCACTTTTTATCGGCCTGGCAATTGGCCTGTGGCTGATCTCTGGATTGTTTGCCTCTCCGGCAACCGAGAATAATTCCAGTAAAATCGAATCGAAACTCACCAATGTGCAGGCAGACTGGTTTGAGGTACAAGCCTACGAGCCGCAGTTGGTTTTGCGTGGGCGAACTGAAGCCAACCGATCGGTGGATGTGAAAGCGCAGATTGCGGGCCGTGTTATCGCTGTGCCTGCAGATGAAGGGGCGCTGATTGGGGCTGGAGAAACGATTTGTGAGATTGACCAAGAAGACCGCAAGCTGCGCTTGCAGCATGCCAAGGCGGGGCTTGTGCAAGCCACCATTGAATACCAGGGGGCACAAAAACTGAAGCAGGCTGGCTATCAGTCAGAGCTGGCCATTGCCCAGGCTAAAACTGGCCTTGAGTCGGCCCGAGTTGCGGTTGAGCGCAGCACCCTCGACCTGAATAACTTATCGATTAAAGCGCCTTTTGATGGCGTCGTTGAGCAACGTCCTGTGGAGGTTGGAGACTTTGTTCAGCCGGGCCAACTCTGCGCTCAGGTTGTCGAGCTCAATCCCTTAAAAGTCTCTGCAGTGATCACTGAACAAGAGATTGGTAAGATTTCCCTGGATCGCGATGCGCAGTTAACCCTGGTTAACGGAGAAACTCTGAACGGTAAAATTAGCTATTTGTCCCGCCAAGCTAACCCAGTTACCCGCAGCTATCGGGTTGAAGCAACTATAGCCAATCCGCAATTGCGTTTTTTAGCCGGTATGTCAGGAAGTCTGCAAATTGCAGCGCAGCCTATGTCGGCGCATCTTATTCCCTCGAGTTTAGTGTTGTTAGATGATGCAGGTGGTTTGGTGGTTCGCGCAGTGGACGATCAGGGCATCATTAAGACTCTGTCTGTGACCAATGTGGGTGAAAACAGCGATGGGGTTTGGGTGACGGGATTGCCTGATAGGGTGGCTCTGGTCACCGTGGGGCAAAATTATGTCACTGAAGCTGAAAAGGTTTCTGTTTCCTATGAAGCCAGCTCTTCTCCAAATGGCTCTTCTCCAAGTAGCACAGCTTTAAACCGCTCTGCTTTAGATAGCTCTGGCAGTCAGTAACAGGAATAACAAAACCGATGAAATTTCTTAATCTGATTGTCGACCACGCCAGAGCCACCCTTTCCATAATGCTGCTGGTATTGTTTGCCGGCACCATGGCTCGCATTGCCCTGCCAGTAGAAGTTAACCCTAACGTCACTCTGCCGTTGGTTATGATTATGGTCAGACATGATGGCATTTCTCCTGAAGATGGCACGCGTCTGCTGATTCGTCCGATAGAAAAAGAACTCAAAACCCTAGATGGCCTTGAAGAGATCAATGCCGTTGCCCGAGAGGGCGCCATTTATATTATGGCGGAATTCGATATCAGTGAAGATATAGACAAAGTTGTCTCCGAGGTGCGTGAATCGGTTGATCGTGCCAAGGCAGAGTTTCCTCAGGAGACCAAAGAGCCTATTGTCAACGAGCTGAGCCCCAGTCCTGAACCCACCGTGGTGATTACCTTCTCCGGGGAAGACGTCTCTGAACGAGAGCTTTACCGAACCGCCAAGTTCTTTCAGCGCAAACTCGAAATGCTGCCCGATGTTTTAAAAGCGGATATTTCCGGCCATCGCGATGAGGTGGTTGAAGCTGTATTAGACCCCTATCAACTCGAGCAATACAACATCACTGCGGATGAAATGCTGCGCTCTGTACGCGCCAATAATCTGCTAATCCCCGCCGGTGAAATAGATACAGCCCGGGGTCGGTTTGGTATCAAGGTGCCAGCCCTGATCGAAACCACAGAGGATATTCGCAAACTTCCTATTCGCTTTACTGCCGACGGTGTTATCACCCTAGGTGATGTCGCCGATATACGCCGTACCTTTAAAGATGCCGATGGTTTCAGCACGATTAATGGCCAGAAAACGATCGCCATTGATGTGCGCAAGCGCCTTAACGCCAATGCGATTCAAACTGTGGCATCCGTACGTGCCGCTGTTGCCAGTTACGAAAGGCAGTTTTCGCAAAATATTATTATTGATTACATCTTTGATAGCTCTGAATACGCTCAGTCTATGGTCAGTGAACTGCAGGGTAATATCCTCACTGCTATGTCCCTGGTGCTGGTATTGGTCGTCGCAACCCTGGGTGTACGCTCTGGATTATTGGTCGGCTTTGGTATCCCATTCTGTCTGCTTGGGTCGATGATAGTGATCTATCTTCTCGGCTTTAGCTTTAACTTCATGGTGATGTTCGGCTTGCTGTTGTCATTGGGAATGCTGATTGATGGCGCCATCGTGGTGGTGGAGTTCGCCAACACCCGTGCCTCGGAAGGCCTGTCCAATCGAGAAGCATATTTGGTTGCTGTAAAACGCATGGCGATTCCGGTTATTGCCTCCACCGGCACGACGCTTGCTGCTTTTTTACCGCTGCTGTTCTGGCCTGGTGTCGCTGGCGAATTTATGTCTTATTTGCCAATTACTGTATTTGCCGTGCTGGGCTGGTCCCTGACCTACGCACTGATTTTTGCGCCGACCCTGGGTATAGTGATTTCACGTCGCCGTGGTAAGTCTAAAAAACTTCCTGAGGATCATGGCTCTGAAGAGTCGGCAAAAAATCTCTTTCAACCGCTATTGAATTTCTATTTGAGGCTGCTGAAGCCGATTATTGCGCGCCCGACTATATCCTCTGTAGTCGCACTATTCTTCCTGTTGTCGATATTCTGGGGTTATGGCAAATTTGGTGCCGGTCAGGCATTTTTTGCGGATATCGAAAATCGTTACGGCGTGGTTAATGTGCGTGCTCAAGGCAACCTTTCTATCGAGGAACAACGCAAAATTACCGCTGAAGTCGAACAGCGTATCAACACCATTCCAGGCATCCAGCAGCTTTATGGCTTCAGTGAGGGTAACTCACTAACTCTTGAGCGAGATTCTAGTCGCGACAAGATCAGTTCGTTTTTGGTGGAGCTCTATCCCCGTGGGCAGCGCGAGCGGGGCAGCCTTGAGATTTTTGCCGAAATTCGTCGGAGCACTGCCAATATGCCGGGAATCTATGTCACCGGTAAGGAAGTCGAAGCTGGGCCGCCTGTGGGCAAGGATATTCAAATCCAGATTTCCTCTACTGATCGCGACTTGATGTATAAGACCACCGCGGAGATTCGCGATTGGATAGAGTCCAATGTCGACGGCCTTCGTGATATCGAAGATACGCTTCCCCTGGCGGGTATTCAGTGGGAAATGGTCGTCGATCGGCCCCATGCCGCGATGCTCGGAGTCAATGTAGCCAATATTGGCCAGATGGTGCAAATGGTAACCAATGGCGTAAGGCTGGGTGAGTTCCGTCCAGACGATGCCGATGATGAAGTTGAGATTCGCCTGCGCTATCCGGAGAAGAATCGCCAGTTAGCCGCCCTGGATGAGTTACGCGTAAACACTCAAGCTGGGCCGGTGCCGATCAGCAGCTTTAGTCAGCGTGTCGCCAAGCCTCGCGTAGATGCCATTCAGCGTATTAATATGCTTGAGACAGTCTTTATTTTGGCCAATACCGAAGATGGCTATCTATCGAATAATCAGACCACTGCTATAGCGGCCTGGTTGGACACCCAGGATATAGATGAGTCAATCAAAGTGGTCTTCCGTGGCGCCAATGAAGAGCAGGCTGATTCAGCTGCGTTCCTCAGTGTTGCGTTCTCTCTGGCCATGTCACTGATGTTAATTATGCTGGTAATGCAGTTCAATAGCTTCTATCAGGCATTCCTAATTCTGTTTTCAGTGGTGATGTCCACGGCGGGTGTCATGCTGGGCTTGCTGATTTCTCAGGCGATCTTTAGCACCATTCTAACTGGCGTAGGCATAGTCGCGCTGGCGGGTATTGTGGTGAACAATAATATTGTCTTGATCGACAGTTACAACTTTTTACGTCGCAGCAATACCAGCTTGAGTGCAGCAGAGGCGGTGTTCTCTGCGGCTAAGTCGCGCTTTCGTCCGGTGATGTTAACCACTATTACGACTGTGGTTGGCTTACTACCTCTAGCCAATGGTTACAGTGTCGACATCATTAATCGCAGCTTCGAAGCTGGTGGCATGGTCTCTACATGGTGGCAGCCGCTAGCCAGTGCCATCGTTAACGGCTTACTACTCTCCACTATTTTGACGTTACTGTTAACCCCAGCAATGTTGTTGCTTCCGGAAATTATTTCCAAGCGCTTTGGTGTTCGTGTGGGCAGCAATGAGTTTGATAGCGACGCCGCCTAACTTTTTAACTATCTACCTAAATAGTCGAGTACTGGATATAATGCCAGTGCTCGGTTGGTTCCTGCATCCGCATCTAGTATCCTAACCGTCTTGGCATCTGTCTCAATGACGCTTTAGTGCAAGGCTTTTAAACACAAGGCACTTAAACACAAAGNTCTTAAACACAAAGCTCTTAAACAAAAAGCTTTTTAGTACAAAGCTTTTTAGTACAAAGCTTTTACCAGCAGTGCTTTCATGGAAGGCGTCTCAATGGACCCGGCTAGCGCAACAAGAAAAATCATTCACTGTGATTGCGACTGTTTTTACGCCGCGGTGGAGATGCGTGACGACCCCTCCCTACAAAACTACCCGATTGCTGTCGGCGGCAAGTCAGACCGCCGCGGTGTGGTTGCTACCTGCAACTACAAAGCTCGGGAATATGGCGTTAGATCAGCCATGCCTACGGGGCAGGCTCTAAAGCTCTGTCCCGATCTGGTAGTGGTTCCTGGCACCATGGCCAAGTACCGCGAAGCATCGATGAAAATCCGTCAGATCTTCTATCGCTACACTGACAAAGTCGAACCCCTCTCATTGGACGAAGCCTTTTTAGATGTCACCGATTGCACCCAGTGCAGTGGCAGCGCCACCCTCATTGCGGAGGAAATTCGTCGAGCCATCGCTGAAGAAGTGGGCGTCACAGCATCCGCCGGGGTTGCATCGAATAAATTTCTCGCCAAAGTTGCCAGTGATCTAAATAAACCTGATGGTCAATACGTGATTACGCCGCAAAATATTGCTGCGTTTGTACAGCAGCTCGAGGTTAAGCGTATTAATGGCGTCGGCAAAGTCACCAATGAAAAATTGTCGCGCCTCGGGGTTAAAACCTGTGGTGATTTACAGGCCTTTGAATTATTGGACTTAGTGGATAAATTTGGCGTGTTTGGCAAGCGCCTTCACGATCTTTGTCGCGGTATAGACAATCGGCCAGTGAACGCCAACAGCAGGCGCAAGTCTCTTAGTGTTGAGCGAACCTACTCTGGGGACCTAGCGGACCAGTCTGCCTGTATATTGAAGTTACCTGAACTGTTGTTAGAGTTGCGCAGTCGTCTGCGTCAAGTGGACAGCGATTATATAGTGACCAAGCAGTTTCTGAAGATTAAGTTTAATGACTTTACCAGCACTACCTTAGAGCGTGCGGCCACCGATCGGTTACCTTTAGAGAGCTTTGAAACCCTATTTGATGAGGCCTGGCAGCGCGGCGCTCGGCCGGTGCGGCTGATGGGTTTAGGCGTTCGATTTATTGATGCTGGGGAACCCGGACGCGCACTGCAGCTAGATCTTTTTGATTAGGCTGATGATTTGGTGGGCAAGTAGAGGTGACACTGTTAGAATGGTAGATTGAACAAAAGGTGATTTCTTCCGTGGTAGATCGTGAAAGTAAAAACAAGACTCGTGATGATATTCAGCGTAAGACTGAAGAATTTCTCTCGCGTGGTGGCGAAATTAAACAACATAATCGTGGTGAAACTGGCGAACCTGCTGATAAGCCTCGCGCCAAGTCAGTGTTTGTCAGCAGTCAGCCGCGACAGACTAGAACTTACATCAATGATGTTGTCTCGGCCTTAGATAGCCGCAAAAAGAAGAAAACCAAACCTGTACCGAAAAAAGTCAGCAAGACTCCAAAGGTTGCCAAGAAGGTTATCTATGATGATTTTGGTGAAGCAGTCCGTGAAGTTTGGACCAGTGATAAAAAGTAGGTATTGACTGCTGGAGTATTTTTCTCCCAAGCGCAAATGTCATTGAGCCTAAGCCCATAAGCCAAAACCAATCGACCTCAGCAACAGATCCTCGACCTATCTAAAAACCGCTGCAGCCTTAAAACTCACTCATATTCACCTATGTTGAGCTGCCGAGCTCAGGCTGTAACTGATATCTCTTAAAACTAAGTAATCTCTTCGCCGCGAGCCTGCTTATCAGCATGGTAGCTTGAGCGCACTAGTGGGCCACAGGCAGCCTGTTTAAAGCCAATACTCTCTGCATAGGCAGTGTATTCAGCAAACTCGTCTGGATGNACAAAGCGGTCCACGGGCAGGTGGCTGAGTGANGGCTGCAGGTACTGACCCACGGTTAACATATCCACATCATGGGCGCGGAGATCATCAAGGGTACGCAGCAGCTCTTCTTTGGTCTCACCGAGGCCAACCATTAAGCCGGACTTAGTAGGCACGTTCGGATTCAGCGCTTTGTAATCTTTTAACAGCTTAAGGGACCATTCGTAGTTGGCCCCTGGGCGGGCTTCACGATAGAGGCGCGGCACAGTTTCCATGTTGTGGTTGAAAACGTCCGGCGGTGTCGCTGTAAGAATCTCTAGGGCAGGGGCCATACGGCCACGAAAATCAGGTACCAATACTTCAACCTGTAGTTCAGGTGTGAGGAGCTTGGCTTCGCGAATACAGTCGGCAAAATGCTGAGCACCACCGTCGCGCAGATCATCCCGGTCAACCGAAGTAATTACCACGTAATTGATACCCATCTCGTTAATCGCAAGAGCCAGATTTTTCGGCTCATTGGCGTCTAGTGGGTTGGGCTTGCCATGGCCAACATCACAGAATGGGCAGCGTCTGGTGCAGATCTCACCCATAATCATAAAGGTCGCCGTGCCGTTGCTGAAGCATTCATGCAGGTTGGGGCAGGCCGCTTCTTCGCAGACCGTGGCCATTTTATGTTTACGCAGAATACCTTTGATAGTCTGCACTTTCGGCGAGGTGGAAAGCCGCACACGCATCCACTCGGGCTTGCGCAGGAGGTCGGTGGTGGGTATTACCTTGACTGGAATTCGTTCCACTTTGTCAGCACTGCGCAGTTTTTCACCCTGTTGTAGGCGACGGGTGCGCTGTGGTGGTGTGACGGTTTCTTGAGTCATAACAAGCCTTTATGTAAGTTCATTTAACAGAGTTGCAGAGTCACCCTGTAGATACGCAGTATAACCAAGACCTGTGCTCAAAGAGTCGGCTAATTTATCCATAACCTCTAATACAGTGGGCGGTTCATCCACTAGGTCGGCGAGTTGAGTCATCGCCACGCCAAGGCCACAGGGGTTAATACGTTGCCAGGGGGATAAGTCCATGCTGACGTTAAAATTTAAGCCGTGGTAACTGCAGCCCTTGCGAATTCGCAGGCCCAGTGAGGCAATCTTGTCGCCATTATCCACATAGACTCCCGGTGCGTCTCTGCGCGGTGCTGCACTAATATGCCAGTGTGCTAATGTTTGCACCAGAGCCTGCTCAATAAGAGTCACCAGATCTCTTACGCCGATCTTCAAGCGTTTTAAATCTACCAGCACATAGGCTGTTATTTGACCTGGTCCATGATAGGTGACATGACCACCGCGGTCGCTTTTGACTACCGGAATATCACCGGGCAGTAGAATATATTCCTCTTTACCGGCCTGACCCTGGGTGAAGACTGGATGGTGTTCAAGCAGCCAGATCTCATCCGAAGTGCTGGCATCGCGCTGCTCATTGAAGGCTTTCATAGCCTCAAAAACAGTGCTGTAGTCTTGTAAGCCGAGGTGGTGAACTATGAGTGGTATTTCGCTGCTCATTATCAGAGCACCATCTTGACCCGTGGACTGATTTTTAGATCGGCAAAAATCTCTTCCAGCTGCGGCTTGCCCGTGGCTTTAATCACCACGGTAATCGACTGCCACTTGCCCTTGCTACTGTCGCGAATTGCGATTTTACTGCGATCAAAACCCGGGGCATGTGTATCCATAACCTGCAGCACATGCTGGTGCAGTTCTGGAACCGCTGAGCCCAGAACCTTGATTGGATAATCACAGGGAAACTCGATCAGTGGGGCGTTATCGTTTGCTGCTTTAGTTAGATCAGACACTCAATTCACCTAAGACATTAGCTGAGTAATAAACAGCAGAATCCAGTCGACGAATCGCGAAAATAGTCCGGACTGAGCGATATCTTTTTCGGCAACCAAAGGTGTATCAATTAATATCTCATCGTTTAGAGAGACCTGCAGGCGGCCGAGTTCTTGGCCAGCTGAAATAGGTGCTTTAATTTGTTCGTCGACCAAAATGTTGGCACTGAGATTTTTCTGCGCACCACGAGGCAAGGTCAGGGTGACATTCTCGGCGATGGTTAGGTTAAGAAATTCCTGTTTACCGTACCAGACTTTGGCGTTCTCTTTGATGATGTCGCCAGTCGAGTAAATAGTCTTGGTGTCGTAGTGACGAAAACCATAGGAGAGCAGTTTTTGCGTTTCACGGGCTCTGGCCTTTTCGCTATCCGTACCCATCACAACTGAAATCAGACGCATGTCCCGACGTTTGGCGGAGGATACTAGGCAGTATCCAGCAGCATCGGTATGCCCGGTCTTGAGGCCATCGACACTGCTGTCACGCCACAGCAGACGGTTTCTGTTGGGCTGGTTGATATTGTTGTACTTAAAATATTTTTCCGAGTAAATGCTGTAGTGCTCAGGGTGGTCCTGAATAATCGCGCGGGCCAGTATTGATAGATCACGTGCCGTAGACACCATGCCCTCGTAGGGCAGGCCTGTGGCATTAAAGTATTGGGTAGATTCCATGCCGAGCAGTGAGGCTTGGTGATTCATCACATCGGAAAAGGCAATTTCATCGCCACTGATATGCTCAGCCAGTGCAATAGAGGCATCGTTACCCGACTGAATAATCACGCCGCGCATTAAGTCACTTACAGAGACCCTGGTGCGGGGATTTAAAAACATGGTTGAGCCATCAGTTTTGGCTCCGCCTTTTTCCCAGGCATTGTCACTGATCAGGACCAGCTCATCTTTGGTCATGCGTCCGGCCGCAATCTCATTAGAGACAATGTAGGTGGTCATCATTTTTACAAGACTGGCAGGCGGCAGGGGCATGTCGGCGTTATTCTCGACCAGAATATGCCCGGTGTTGGCGTCGATAAGAATATAGGCTTTGGCTGCCAGCTCTGGTGGCGCGGGAATAAGTTGTTGTGCCTGCACTGCAGGCAGACCTTGCAAGCTTAGGAGAATAGCAGCAAAAGAGACAAGGTATTTTTTTAGCATAATAGGACCGTGGTTTAAAAATATTGGCAGAGCCGTAAGCTTAACACCTCAATCGCTGCTATGCCCCCCCTGCAGTATGTTTAAGGGCTAATTTAAGTCGCTTGGCTGTTGAATCGATTTACGGCGAGACTGAAAAGGCTGGCAGATTAACCGTCTTTTTGAGCATTGCTTTAATGGTCAGCAATTCCATATTGTCGGCTATAGGACCGATCCATAATTTAAATAGATTATCCTGATTGCGCACTACTATGGGTTTTGAGGTGAGACCGCTTATCTTGCCTTGCATTTCGGTGGCTAGGGCCATATCTCGGAAGGCGCCGACCTGCAGATAGTTGCCCGTGCCGGCAGCTGCGACCGGTTCGCTAGCTATTATTGGTGGGCTGGATTTGGCGGCAGCTTTAAGCGCAGCCTGAACGATCAATGGGGGATTCGCCAGAGTCTGTGGATGAACTTCTGTCTCTATCACTTCAATGAGAACCTTGGCCGTGCCTTTGTCGGCATAGCCCAGTTTCATTGCCGCCACATAGGAGAGGTCAATTAGCCGCTCCCCGTGAAAGGGACCGCGGTCGTTAATTCGCACCACTACAGAGCTGCCATTTGCAACATTGGTCACACGGGCGTACGAGGGAATCGGCAAGCTTTTGTGCGCTGCCGTCATACCGTACATATTGTAAATTTCACCATTCGAGGTCAGGCGACCGTGAAACTTGGTGCCATACCAGGATGCTATACCAGTTTCTTTGTAGCCTTTGCTCGTGGGCAACACCCAGTAGGTTTTGCCGAACACCTCGTAGGGGCTTTTATTGCCCGCATTGGTTATTGGTTCTGATTTTGGGGTCGCGTTGGGTATAACTGTTGTGTCGATACGCTTGCCTGCGCCGTCTTTTTCCACCCCTGGGGTTAGGCCGCAGGCGCCTAGAATCAGAGCGATCAGTAAGATCGTTAGGCGTTGAGATTGAGCGGGAAAATTATAGCTGCGAGCAAGCATCTGTTACTGCGCATTTTTCTTGACGAATTAGTTCACTCAATTGATAGACGGCCATGGCGTATTTGGTGCGCGGGTTATAGCGGCTGATAACGTAAAAGTTGTGCATGCCAAGCCAGTATTCATTGCCATACTTGGCGCTAAAACGCATTGGCAAGGCTTTGGTCTCTGGAGGCAGCGGCTCAATAATGTTGTAACCCTGAGTGCCTAGCTCTGCCAGAGAGAGTTTCGGACGATGGAGTTTGTTGAGTGTATCTTCCGCTGGATCACTGTTGATATTGGCGCGCACTGCAACTGTTTCGCCCTGTCTCCAGTGATGCGCTGAGAAGTAACTGGCGACGCTACCAATAGCATCTGTGGGGTTGTTCCAAATATCGGCAAACTCATCGCCATCGAAGTCCACTGCATAGGCGCGATAGCTGCTCGGCATAAACTGTCCCCAACCCATGGCTCCGGCGTAAGACCCGGTGAGTTCAACGGGATTCTGGTTTTGTTCGCGAGAGAGTAAAAAGAGGTTTTCTAGTTCGCCGGTAAAGAAGCGCTTTCGCGATTCCCGCTTGTTGGTATAGGTGTAATAGTCAAAGGCCAGCGTGGTCAAGGCATCAACCACTTTATAGCTGCCGGTATTGCTGCCGTAATTGGTCTCGACGCCGATAATACTGACAATAATCGCAGGGTCTACGCCAAAGTCACGTTCCGCTTGCTCTAGAGTTTCTTTGTGCTCCTGCCAAAATTTTACTCCGCCATTAATACGCCGATCAGAGATAAAGTGCTTGCGGTACTCGTACCAGGGCTTGACCTTCTCCGCTGGGCGGCTCATGGCTTTGACTATGGATTCTTGATGCTTGGCAACGCTCAACCAGCTGACGATATCTTCACGGGAAAACTCATGTTTATCCACCATGAGGTCGATAAATTCGGCGGCCTCTGGATGGGTCGAATAATCTGCGTGACTGAGGCTCGCCATGGGCAATGTGGCTAGACCGGCGAGAGAGAGTAGTGCTGTTGCGAGATATTTTTTCAAAGGTTTTCCCTAAATCCGTTTCTGCTCGGTGCTGATAGCCATCAGGATACCAAATCCACTAAACAGAGTCACAATTGCTGAGCCGCCATAACTAATAAATGGCAGAGGTGCGCCAACCACGGGCAGAATACCGGAAACCATACCCATGTTGACAAAAATATAGACAAAAAAGGTCAGGCTTAGGGTTCCCGCCACCAGCCGACTGAACAGCGTTTGAGCATTCATAGCGATGACCATGCAGCGGCCTATCAGTAAGAGATAGACCAGCAACAGGCTGAGCACGCCAATCAAGCCGAACTCCTCGGCCAGAACGGCAATAATAAAGTCAGTGTGACTCTCTGGGAGAAAGTTGAGCTGTGACTGAGTGCCCTGGGTCCAGCCTTTGCCACCCCAGCCACCAGAGCCAATCGCAGTGGTCGATTGAATGATATTCCAGCCGGCACCGAGTTTGTCTTCCCCTGGATTGAGTAATGTCAGTACGCGCTGCTTTTGATAGTCGAGAAGGACATAAAACCAGAGTGTCGGAATGGCTGCTAAGGCCATAAGAACTGTGGCAACCAGGTAGCGCTTACGCAGTCCGGCAAGGAAAATAGCAAAAAAACCGGACGAAAAAATAATCAACGAGGTGCCCAGATCGGGCTGTTTGGCGACCAGAAAAACCGGCAGCAGTGTGGCCATGACGGCAACGAAGACATGCTTAAATGCTGGTGGCATAAAGCGTCTGCTGAGATAGGCTGAGACCATCATGGGAACTGCAATCTTCATTAATTCGGAGGGCTGAAAGCGGGTGAAGCCGAAATCTAACCAGCGCTGCGCACCCTTAGCACCGACGCCAAAAAACAGTACCGCAGCCAGGGATAGCAGGCCGCCGACATAGATCAGCATTGATCCGCGCTCCCAAAAGCGTGGCTTAAACTGCGCCATAATCAGCATCGATAACAGGCCCACCAGCATGAAGGTAGCCTGACGTTTGACGTAGAAAATACTTTGACCACTGGCGCTGTAGAGCACTGTTAGGCCTATGCCACAGAGGGTCAACAACAGCAAAAGCAGCGGGATATCTATGTGCATAACCCGCGACGGCCGACGATCGCCCCCTGGATTGTTGAGCTGGCGAACAAAATCATTTCTATGCATTGCTCATCACCTGTTCACCAGCGGTGCTGATTCTTGAGACGCCATATAGGCGTCGAATACTTCCCGTGCAATAGGTGCTGCGGAGGAACCGCCGTGCTCGCCATTTTCAACGATCAAGCCTATAGCGATTTTCGGGTTCTTTACTGGAGCAAAGGCGACAAATAATGCGTGATCCCACTGATTCTTGTTTAGCTTGCTGCTGTCATATTTTTCTTCGGCATCGATACTGATGGCCTGAGCTGTACCGGTCTTTCCTGCAATTTTGTAGTTCAATCCGTTATTGATTGTTCTCGCGGTGCCGCGGTGACTGTGAACGACATCTTTCATGGCTCTGTGCACATAGTCCCAGTGCTTGGCATCTATATCTATATTCGCGTCAGTTTGCGGGGCAGGTTGATCTATACCATTGATGGATTTGACCAAGCGCGGTGTGCGCACATCGCCACGGCTGGCAATCCGCGCAGACATAACCGCTAACTGCAGCGGTGTAGTGAGCATAAATCCCTGGCCGATACTGGTGTTAATAGTGTCGCCATTAAACCAACTCTGGCCGTGAGCGCCTTTTTTCCAAGCTCTGTTGGGCATGATGCCCGGTCGTTCTCCCGGCATATCAATACCGGTTCTTGCGCCTAGGCCAAACTGTGAACCGTATTCTGAGAGTAGGTCTATGCCAGTCTTAACACCTAAGCCATAGAAATAGATGTTGCAGGACTCGATAATCGCTTTTGATAAATTGACGCCATCACCATGTCCGCCGCGGGCAAAGTTGTGATCTCGCCATGGGCGCTCAATGCCTTTAAAGTAGAAATAACCATTGTCGTTAATCTTGTATTCGGGGCTGACAATATTGTGTTGCAGGGCGATAAGGCCAAACATTGGCTTAATCGTTGACCCCGGTGGGTACTGCCCGCGGATGGAGCGATCAAAAAGTGGCCTATCTTTGGAGTACAGCAGGCTATCGTAGTTCTTTTGACTAATACCGGTAACGAATAAGTTTGGGTCATAACTCGGGGTGCTGACCATGGCAAGTATGCCGCCGGTCTCAACTTCAATTGCCACCAGTGCGCCCCGTTCGCCATTAAAGGCATCAAAGGCTACGCGCTGCAGATCAGAGTCTAGGTATAGGGTTAGATTGTCACCGGCCAGGGAAGGGTCTTGTTCCAGTATGCGCATAGCCCGGCCCCGAGCATTGGTCTCAACTTGCTCACTGCCGACAGTGCCAAGCAGCTGTGCCTCATAGAATTTTTCCAGACCCACTTTGCCGATGGAATCGGTGCCGCTGTATTTTACCGTATCAATGGTCTGGCTCTCCCGCTCATTGATGCGTCCTACATAGCCCACAGCATGGGCAAATAGATCTCGGTGGGGGTAGTAACGAATTAAGCGGGCAGAGGTTTCGGCACCGCCCAAACGGTGGCCATTAACGGCTAATATGGCGCGTTCTTCTTCACTCAGATTGACATGCAATGTGGTCTGTTCGAAAGGGCGACGACGAGATAGTTTCTTGCGAAAGCGCTTGATGTCACGTTCGGAGATGGCAATTAACTTGCCCAGTTCGCCGAGCAACTGTTCAATGTTCTCACTGCGCTCAGGCACTATGGTCAAATCATAGCTGGGGCGATTGTCAGCGATCAGTGCGCCTTTGCGATCGTAGATTAACCCACGCGCTGGTGGCAGAGGCCGAACCAAGACGCGATTATTATTGGATTGGGTGGCGAAATCTTCGTAGCGGGAAATTTGCAGGTCAAAGTATCGCAGGCTTAGCACTATGGACAGTATGAGAATCACCAGAGAGCCGAAAAACAGTCGGCGGGCGAATAGTTCTCGCTCCCGTGCCGGATCTGAAAAAGCCCCATCATGCATCATATTATTTCGTCACCGTAAATCCTTGGTCGCTAGCTGCGATGATAAGGGTGATTGGCGTTTATAGTCCAAGCCCGGTAGAGCTGTTCCATCAACACAATGCGCACCAGTGGATGGGGCATAGTTAAGTCTGACAATGACCAGCGCATGTTGGCTCGCGCCAGGCATTCACTCGAGAGGCCATCTGGTCCGCCGATCAGCAGGCAGATGTCGCGGCCGTTCATTTGCCAGTCCGCCAGATTGGCTGCCAGCTTTTCTGTGCTCATTGGGCGGCCCAGAACATCCAGAGCAACGACAAAATCTTGATCGCCAATGACTTTTAACAAAGCCTGGCTCTCTTTTTCTATGGCTTTGCTGGCGGGCTGATTTTTGCCCCGGGCTCCCAAGGCAATTTCAATGGTTTCGATACGCAGCTCTGGGGGCATACGCTTGCCGTATTCGGTGCAGCCGGATTCAACCCAGCTGGGCATGCGAGTACCCACTGCCAGAAGCTTTAGTTTCATCGTCGGTCAGGGTGCCTAGTCGATATCGCCGAGCAGGTGACGTTCGTTTTCTGGATCGTCTTGGGCATCGCCGGGGCGCATTGACCAGAGTCGCTCGAGATCGTAAAACGCTCGGGTGGCTGGCAGCATAACGTGAACAATGACATCGCCGAAGTCGACCAGTATCCACTCGGAGGTATCGTCACCCTCGACGCCGATAATGCTGAAGCCGGCTTTCTTGCCTTCGACGGCAACATTGCTGGCCAGAGACTTCACCTGACGGTTGGAATTACCGCTGGCGACGATCATGTGGTCCATCACTCCGGTGAGTTCGCGAACGTCCAGTGCAATAATGTTTTGCGCTTTAACGTCTTCCAGCGCGGCGATAACAACGTCTTTTAATGATTGGGTCATAGTGAAAAAATTACTCGTATAAATCGTGTTGATGAATGTAGTTAACGACGGCTGCCGGTGTCAGGAAGTCAATCGCATCGCCGCGCTTGATCTTATCGCGGATTACCGTCGATGAGATTGCCAGCCTAGTGGTGTCACAGAAGTACAGTTTACCAGCGCTGCACTGTTTTAGTTGCGGTAAATCGTCGCAGCGGTGTTGTTTTATCCAATCAGCCAGTGCCCCGGAACTCGGCAGCGCATAATCCGGCCGCGGCGAGATCACCAGGTGACAGTAATCCCCCAGCTGTTGCCACTCTTGCCAGCTGTCTAAGGTGATCAGCACATCGATGCCGATACAGAAATACAGCGGTATCTCGTTGCCTATCTGCTGCCTGATTTGACGCAGTGTATCTATGGTGTAAGTGGCGCCGCCACGCTGCAGCTCAATGTCATCGGCAACCAGTTGCGGGTAGTCAGCCACCGCCGCCTGTAACATGGCCAAGCGCTGCTCCGCCGAAACGCTCAAGGCTTCACGGTAGTGAGGCAGCGAGCAGGGAATCATGCGCAGGCTGTCTACTTCGAGCAGTTCGGCAAGCTCTACGGCAATGCGCAGATGGCCGAGATGCACCGGGTTAAAAGTACCGCCAAAGAGGGCAACTGACATATTATTGACGAATCTGTCCGTCGCCATAGACCACCCACTTCTGGCTGGTCAGGCCTTCGAGACCCACAGGCCCGCGGGCGTGAATCTTGTCGGTGGAGATGCCGATCTCAGCGCCGAGACCGTATTCAAAACCATCGGCAAAGCGCGTTGAGGCATTGACCATCACTGAGCTGGAATCCACCTGACGGATAAAGCGATTAGCTCGTTCAGTATCTTCAGTCACAATGGCCTCAGTATGCTGGGAGCTGTAGCTATTGATATGTTCTATAGCCTCGTCGAGACCGGCAACCACTTTGATCGACAGAATAGGCGCCAAATACTCCTGGCTCCAGTCTTCTTCGCTGGCGGCAAGGGCTGAGGTAATAATTTCACGGGTTTTATCACAACCGCGCAACTCAACGTCTTTTTCTCCGTAGAGGGCCGCTAATTCCGGCAGCACTTTAGCGGCCACGGATTCGGCCACCAGTAAAGATTCCATGGCATTGCAGACACCGTATCTATGGGTCTTGGCATTCAGGGCAATGGCCACGGCTTTTTGCAAATCAGCGCGATCATCAATATAGACATGGCAGTTGCCGTCGAGATGCTTAATCACCGGCACGCGGGCATCAGCACTGATGCGTTCGATCAGGCTTTTACCACCTCGGGGCACAATCACATCGACAAATTCGGTCATGGTAATCAACTCACCTACAGCTGCACGGTCAGTGGTATTGACCACCTGAACCACGGCCTCGGGCAAGCCTACTTCGATTAATCCCTGAGTGATGCAGGCAGCAATTGCTTGATTCGATTGGATGGCTTCACTGCCGCCGCGCAAGATGGTGGCATTGCCGGACTTCAAGCAAAGGCTCGCTGCGTCGATGGTCACGTTAGGGCGCGACTCATAAATAATCCCCACTACACCCAGTGGAACACGCATCTTACCGAGCTTAATGCCGCTGGGACGATCCTGTAGATCAGTCACTTCACCTATAGGGTCTGGGAGCTTGGCAACCTGGTGCAAGCCTTCGATCATAGCGTCGATACGCTCAGGGTTAAGTTCCAGACGATCGAGCAGAGCCGCGTCTAGGCCATTGGCACTGCCGTTTTGCATATCCACAGCATTGGCTGCCAGCAGTTTTTCACGGCCATGGCTAAGAGCTTCGGCGATCGCCAGAAGGGCACTATTTTTCAGTGCAGTATCCGCCGCAGCAATTGTTCGAGAGGCCTCTCGAGCCTGACTGCCCAGCGTTTGCATATAAGCTTTAATATTCATAGGGTTTACTTGGTTGGAATGATTACAATCTAAAGCGGCCATTATACGTTTAGCGTATAAATAATGCCTGACTTTAAACCATCGCCGAACCCTTTCCAAAATAGGCTCAGTGCCAAGGTGAACCATTGCAAACTGCCATTACATTACTTAACTCTAAACCGCGCTGGTTAGTGCTCACTGGCGCCGGTGTCAGCGCGGAATCTGGTGTGCCCACCTATCGTAATCGCCGTGGTGAGTGGCAGCGCAAACCGCCGGTGACCCATCAGGAATTTGTTGGCAATCATCAGGCCCGACAGCGCTTTTGGGCGCGTAATTTGGTGGGCTGGCGGTTTATGAGTGATGCTCAGCCCAATGCTGCGCACAAAGCTTTGGTGGGTTTAGAGAGCGTGGGGGTGGTGTCCTGTCTGGTGACACAGAATGTCGATGGTCTGCATCAGCGAGCCGGTAGTCAGAAGGTGATAGACCTGCATGGCCGTGTCGACAGTGTTTCCTGCATCAGCTGCAATTTGCGCTTGCCTCGAGCACCACTGCAGGCTTGGTTAGAATCGAATAATCCAGAGTTTGCCAAACTTGCCGGAGCCATAGCGCCGGATGGTGATGCCGATGTGGATAATCTCGATCACTCTACTATGCAAGTGCCAGACTGTGAGAACTGTGGCGGCATATTAAAGCCGGATGCAGTGTTTTTTGGTGATTCGGTTCCAGCGCAAAGAGTGGCTGAGGCGGAGCAGCAGATGTTGGATGCCGATGGGCTCGTGGTCGTGGGGTCCTCGCTGGTGGCCTTTTCCGGTTACCGGTTTTGTCTTTGGGCGAGTAAACAGAATAAGCCGGTCGTGATTATTAACGATGGTAGTACCCGTGCTGATGAAATTGCGACGGCTACTGTGGCGGGCTCATGTGGGGATGTTTTGCAGGGATGGTTGCAGGGCAAGCTGTAATCTCAAACCACTGTTCTGTCACCTATAACCATATCCTTGATTCTTCCCACCAACCCCTTCGCTCCGCCCACTATATGGTTTGTCATCCCGACAGAGCGAAGTGACGAGGGATCTCGAGATCTCTCACATGCGTTCGAGATGACAGGTTAGACGGGAGTGACGGCTTAGCGGAAGATGAAGGCTTGAGAGTAAATGCCAGTGGTCAAGTTTGGTCGCTAGACTTTGTCATCGCCCCCAGGCTTTTTGTCATCTCGACAAAGCGAAGCGACGAGGGATCTCGGTGCCTCTCACTTGCGCAGGAGATGGCAAAGTAGCGGGGACTGACCAAATGGCAGAACCTAGAGGTACTTACTAACCACCTCAGCCAGCGCCTCAATATGCGCCGGATTATCATTCAAGCAGGGAATGTAATGAAAGGTCTCACCCCCAGCCTCAACGAACAACTCACGGGCTTCCATGTTGATTTCTTCAATAGTCTCCAAGCAGTCAGATGAAAAGCCCGGGCAAATCACTGCCACATGCTTAACACCTTGATCAGGCAGTGCTTCCATGGTCTTGTCAGTGTACGGCTGCAACCAGGGCTCACGACCAAATCGCGACTGGAATGTGGTCATAATCTTATGTTCGTTCAAACCCATGCGCTCGCGCACCAGTCGTGTAGTTTGATGACATAAGCAGTGGTACGGATCGCCCTTCTTCAGATAACTCTGTGGTGTACCATGATAGGAAAATACCAACTTATCTGGCTCACCGTGCTCATCAAACTGCTTGCGGATCGTCTCGCACAGCGCATCAATATAGGCTTCCGACTGCTGATAACCGCCGATAAAATGGAGTTCAGGCACCCAGCGTGTTTTGGTGAAAACTTTAGCGACCGCATCAAAGGTAGACCCTATAGTGGCGCCTGAATACTGGGGGTAGAGCGGCAGCACAGTAATATTGTGCACATTCTGCGCAGTCAATTCGGCGATTGCCGATTCCATGGAGGGGTTGCCATAGCTCATGCCCAGAGCGACAGGCACATCATCATTAAATTTTTCATCGAGAATTTTCTTTACCCCGGCGGTTTGAGCTTTGCAGTGAACCATCAGCGGCGAACCACCTTCAGACCAGACGCTGGCATAGAGCTTCGCCGAACGACTCGGGCGAATACGCAGAATAATCAGATTGAGAATCATCCACCACAGCAGTCGCGGTACTTCCACCACTCGGGGATCACTTAAAAATTCTTTCAGATAGCGACGCAACTCAGCAGTTTTGGGTGCATCGGGCGTACCCAAATTACACAGCAGCACTCCAGTACGCGGGGAAGGCCCTTGGTGGTCGTAGTCGGTCTGGCCCTGATATTTCATTGATCGCTCCTGAATGCGGTGGTTGTGCTAGAGCCGAGACCATACGGCAAGCGCATCAGATCGACAAATATTATTCATGCAAAGACCGCCGATATACGGGCCGTAGAGGCGGCTGGATGAGTTGTATTCAGGTGCTTTTGGGTTAGATAAGTTTCTTGGTTAGGGCTAATACCACGCCAGCAAACTCCTCAGCATTATTAACTATCTGGTTAATCTTGGTATTTCTGTCCGTCGCTGACTGCACGACTTTTAATAGTTTGCCCAATGCTTTGACATCGGCGGGCTGGGGTAAAAGCTCTTTCACCTCTGTATCGGTCATGCTGGTGAGAGACGAGACCTTTGATGCCAATATCTCGTCTGTTGCGTCGGCGCTGCGCTCAGCGGCTGCATCTACATCTATGTCGAATTGATCCCAGTCTATAGCCATTTTATTCTTCCTTGCTGTATGCGTTTTTGTTAAAAAGCCTTATATCGAGTTACGGAGCTCATTAATTTTCCGTAGGTAGTTTTCGCCCTTAGCTACTTTTCCCTCTATGTTTTGTGATTTTTCTAGGAGATCGGAGACAATGGTCTCTGTTGTGTCGATAAGTTGAGTTATCTCATCACTGTCTACGCCAACCATCTCAAGGTATCGATCACGGTTTTCTACCACCTTGGAGGCTGAGAGTAAAAAGCCGGTAATACTGTTGTTTATCGCCTTTGCTTGAGCGTAATCGGCGGTCAGCTTGGTTTCTATGCGTTGCTCTAACATCTCTAACGGCTGAATTAATTCCACGCGTTTTTGATTAATCTGCTGCTGCAGTTTGGGACTGGTTTTAAGAATGAACTTAAGCCGATCCTGCTTATTACCGCTGGCGACGATCTGATCCCATACATTGGCAATCGCCGGTTCTGCAAAAAACTGATTGGCAAACTCTGGCACCCATTCATGTTGAATAAAGTCGTCAACATCCTGCTTTTTACGATCGAAGTAACGATGTAGCAGTGTCAGGTTAGATTGTTCGATGGCTGAGATTCGGTTGCCAAGCTGTGCAGATAACTCTGGAGCCTCGGGAGGAATGGAAACGCAGCCCATGATCAGCAGGCTGAGGCTTATAAGGCTTAATTGGCGGATTTTTTGAAGCATTTGCATAGGTGATTCCTCATTCCTTGAGTGAATAGCCGGGGTATCTACTACAGGTCTTTTGGCTTGGTGTTTTTATTGCTACCAGTAGTTACGCATTGCGTCGCAAAGCAATCACGAATAATTTTTTGCGGTAGGTTTTTATCGAGTGGTCTTTGAGAAGTTTGAGCCACGGCAATTTTTTAGTCACCAGGCCCTTAATGCGATAGAACAGGCTCACCGAATAGAGCAACTCAACGCTGCTGTAGTCCGCTGTGGCACAGTTGGTCATGTAGCGCATACTGCCAGCATGCAAGTATCCGTTAACTTTGTTGAGCAAAAAGGCCCGACTCGGCTTGCCAACGTATGGCAACCACTGCAGTAACCATCCCACTACCGTAATAGTCTCATCTCCAGGTGGCAGCATGGTGACGCAGTCTGCGGCATTAACTAGTCGATAGATGGGCGCTTTGATATTAGCAATCCAGTGTTCATCGCCAACTCTGGGTGATCCGAAGGTATAGCAGGCAGCAATGCCACCGAGAGGATGGGTCATTTTCTTTGCTGCGATCGTGGCTAGGGCGCCGCCGAGGCTATGGCCAGTAATGTACAGAGGCAAGTCTTTAAGATCGTCCTTATCAAGCCGCCTTTGAATATCGAGTGCGACTTCGTTATAGGCATCATTAAATCCTGAGTGAATATTACCGCCGCTGGGGCAGGCTACTGCGATGGCGTCGGCATCGGCTTTTATATCTCTGATACTGCACGCCTCGGTTCCTCGAAAGGCGAGAACTGAGAACTCGCTATTGGCGACAATAATCGCCTGAGTACCATTCCTGTCAAACGTATCCACTAGCTTGAGGCTGAGCAATGTAAGGTTTTCTTCTAGATCAGCAGCTTCTTTTTTAGCGTCATAACCCACAAGGCCGATTAGCGTTGATAGCGCTGATTGACTGTTCTGATCAATCAATTTCTTTATCGCCACTAGAAAGTAGTCCTTCTGAGAGCCATCTGGAAATAGGGGGTTGAAACGCAGGTAGGAAAGTTCAGCAATACATGACATAACCCCGCTAGTTCTGTCGCTGTAGGCTTTGCGATAAGCCGGCAATTTCTTTTTAAGTAGATGGTTTAGATTGTCGATCTCGGTCTGGGATTCCGCGAGTACTGTGGTCATACTTTCACTCTCCTCGTTATTGGTATTAAGTTATTTCCTGTGGCTAACAGTGATTGGGATATAGAGCGTTGCCAGGTTTCATAATGAATATACGTCAGCTGTTGGATAATCCTTATTAGAGAGCCCTTCGTGGACCTATAGCGCAGCCGGGTGCATTAATAGCTGACCACTAACCCCCGCAGCGTTATACTGCGCGCCTTTCAACAAACCCAGAATCCCTAATGACTGAATCTGTCACACAGCGTCGCACCTTTGCCATCATCTCGCATCCGGATGCGGGCAAGACCACGATCACCGAAAAGCTCCTGCTGCTCGGCAATTTGATTCAGGTGGCGGGCACGGTAAAGGGTCGTAAGAGCGATCGCCATGCCACCTCTGACTGGATGGCTATGGAGAAAGAGCGGGGCATCTCCGTGACCTCCTCAGTGATGCAGTTTCCCTATCACGATTGCATGGTTAATTTGCTGGACACGCCGGGCCACGAGGATTTCTCTGAAGATACTTACCGCACACTGACCGCAGTGGATTCATCACTTATGGTGATTGATGGCGCTAAAGGAGTAGAAGCCCGCACCATCAAATTGATGGATGTCTGTCGACTCCGGGATACGCCAATCTTTGCCTTTGTAAACAAGATGGACCGCGAGATTCGTGAACCCATTGAATTGCTGGATGAGATCGAGAGCGTGCTAAAGATTAGAGCTGCACCGATCAACTGGCCAATCGGCATGGGCCGCGGCTTTCGCGGTGTCTACAACCTCTATACAGATACTATCCATGTCTATGTTCAGGGCAAGGGCCACACCCTGATGGATGATATTCAGATTAAAGGTCTGGATTCTCCAGAAGCGCGGGAGGCACTAGGTGATTATGCCGAGGATGTGCTGGAAGAGCTGGAGTTGGTTAAGGGCGCAACCAATATTTTTGATATGGACGAGTTTCTTGCCGGCCGCATGGCGCCGGTATTTTTTGGCACTGCCCTGGGTAACTTTGGCGTCCGCGAAATGCTCGATGACTTTGTGCGTTGGGCGCCTATGCCGCAGCCGCGCGCTTCGGACAAGCGCGAAGTGGTTGCCGAGGAGACTGCTTTTAGCGGCTTTGTGTTTAAGATTCAGGCTAATATGGACCCCAAACACCGTGACCGTATCGCCTTTCTGCGTATCTGCTCAGGCAAATACAAAAAGGGTATGAAAATGAAACATGTGCGCACCGGCAAGACTGTGCGCATTGCCGATGCCTTTAGCTTTAAAGCGGGCGAGCGAGTCTCACTTGAAGAAGCCCATGCTGGCGATATTATTGGCTTACACAATCACGGTTCGATTCAGATTGGTGATGCCTTTACCGAGGGCGAGGATCTGAAATTTAGTGGTATCCCGCACTTCGCACCGGAACTGTTTAAACGCATTCGACTAAAAGACCCCCTCAGAGCTAAGCAGCTGCAGAATGGCATTCGCCAACTTTCGGAAGAGGGCAGTACACAGGTGTTTTTCCCGTTCCGCAACAACGACATTATCGTTGGTGCTGTAGGTCAGCTGCAGTTTGAAGTGGTGGCTTATAGATTGCGTGAAGAGTACGGCGTTGAGGCAATCTATGAACCGGTTAATGTGCATTCTGCGCGCTGGACTGAGTGCGACGATAACAAGCAGCTCGAATCATTTAAGAATAAAACTCAGGACAATCTGGCAGTGGACGGGGGTGGTCATCTGACCTACCTTGCGCCCACTAGAGTCAACCTGTCTCTGACTGAAGAGCGCTACCCTGAAATTGCATTTCGCTCTACTAGGGAGCACTAATAGCCCCGCCTACAACAATAATAATCGCCAATAGAGGTCAGTATGAGCAATAAAACAGTACCTGCAAGCCAGGACATGACGCCAGTGCATCTGCGCGCCAATCGTTCGGCCTTTGCTATGTGGTTTGGACGGACAGTGCTGCGGGTTTTTGGCTGGCATGTGGAGGGTAAAATTCCCAACCATGAGCGGCTACTGATTATTGGCGCACCCCATACCTCTAACTGGGACTTTGTTTATGCCATGGCGACGATACTGGCTATCAATATCAAGATTCGCTGGCTCGGTAAGCACACTATTTTCGTGCCCGGTGTGAAATGGTTTATGGAATGGCTCGGTGGCATTCCAGTTAACCGCGGTCAACCTGAATCCATAGTTGATAGCGTTGCTCGCCTTGTGGCAAAGGATAGGGGTATTGTTATCGGTTTGGCTCCTGAAGGAACACGCAAGAAAGTCGAGACATGGAAAACGGGATTTTTGCGAATTGCTGAAGCCATAGATTGTAAGATATTTTTGATTGGTCTGGATTTCCCTAACAAACGCATTGTGCTAGATCAGATGTTTGAACCCACCGGCGATTACGATGCTGATATTGCCACGCTGCAGGAATTTTATGGTCGCTACCAAGGCAAGTACCCGGATCAATTTTAGACCTTGGTTTATGTCAGAGAGACTTGTTTAAAGCGCTTAATTAAAGCGCTTAATTAAAAGGCTTGGTTAAATGGATTTATCAACTGTCACTCAAGTCAGCTTGGTTGGCGTGGCTTTTTTTGCTGGACTTATCTCATCTATTGCCGGTTCCGGCGGTATTCTCACTCTGCCAGCATTGCTATGGGCTGGGTTGCCACCTCTAAATGCTCTAGCGACCAATAAAGTCCAGAGCGCCATCGGCACACTGTCCTCAGCGTGGAACTTTTTTCGTCAGGGCCATATAGATATCAAACCGCTACTGCCTGTTTTGCTGATGGGTTTTATCGGCTCAGTGATTGGCACTTTGGCGGTGCAGCAGCTTGACAGCGAGATTCTTCTCAAGCTAATTCCTTTTCTTTTAATTGCCATTGCCGCCTACTTCTTACTGATGCCAAAAGTTTCTGAGGCAAACTCACAACCTAAAATCAATCAGGCCTGGTTTGCCTGCACCGCGGGTTTAGGTATGGGTTTTTACGGCGGTTTCTTCGGTCCCGCCATGGGCTCAATATTTCCTTTCCTGCTAGTCTGGCTGATGGCGCGCGATTTAGTCACCGCCACCGCTGAAACCAAGCTGATGATAATGGTGGTCAATGGCACCTCGGCATTGCTATTTATTGCCGGTGGTCATGTAGTCTGGGGGCTGGCAATCGCTATGTCTGTCGCCCAGATGATCGGTGCGCGTCTCGGTTCCAATCTGGTTATGAAGCGCGGCAGTAGTTTTGTGCAGCCGATTATCACCATCGTCACCCTGCTTATGGCGGTCAAGTTATTGTTCTTTGTCTAAGTCTTGCTTAAGCTAAGCTGATGAACTTTATTATCACCCTTGTTCTCTCCTTCGCGCTGATCATGACAGCACTGCTGGTGTTTCGCTATATAGGTCTGCCGATCTATAGAGTTGAACCAATCAATGTCAAGGTGTTACTCGAAGCTGTGCTCGAAGGCCAGGCCACCGAAGCCGACTGGGATGTGTTTATTGGTATGACGATCCGGCATAATCCAGATCTCGATGAGATACGGCTGCAATGTGCTATCTTGGCCGAGCAGGAAATGAGCCTACGCGAGGGGCAAGTGCACTTTTCCTCAGCGGGCCGCGATGAATTGAACGCCATATTAACGCGCATTAAAAACGAATTATTGCCATCCACGGAGCAGCACCATGATTGACAAAACCTCACCCATAGCACGGTTTTTGGTTGTTGCCGCGGCCTTTGTCGTGGTGGTCACTGGGCTCAAAATGGCGGGCGCACTGTTAGTGCCTTTTCTGCTGGCTGTGTTTATC
>JGI20152J14361_10000399_pt1 | contig 31933 bp, 34 predicted proteins | sample COG_02_FD_14361 | JGI IMG/M metagenome (IMG submission 14361)
GGTCCCCTCGGCATCGGCGGCAATGCGAACTGTACTCTCACAGAGGGATAACTTTTGAATGTAACCGACCAGACTCGAGGTCTCGATTTCGAGACGACAGTCCGTTTCTGGTCTCTCTGGGATCGGGCTGGTGACATCCGGTGCCACCGACCATGTGTCCAAAGACTGGTTGTCTGTAGTGACCCACTCCCAAGCGTCACTGCGGAGTATTAAACGGACCGTGTCTATTGAGGTCATACGTGACAAGGTCGTCAGAATAGTTTTACAGGGACGATGTACGCAGGATTGTGGATAGTAGGATTTATGTCGTGATTCGGTGTTGATGGGGATTGTATGGTAGAATATGGTCGTGTCGTCGTGATCTACGGACGCTACCCGTAAATATCCCGATTCATGCCAATCCAGGTATACCCATTCGTTCATGCTGAAGTACATGGAGACGAGGGAAGACAGTTCCCTGCGGACTTTCCGTGTGAGGTTAATAATATACATTTATTTAGGGGTACAACCCTGTGATTAATAGGTCAGATACATACCGAGGGCATCCCAACTGTCTTGATATTCGTTGGAGGATTGTTCGTAGAATTCGTATTTCAGTGGCATACATCGGCGCGCTCTTCTTCGTCGATCTGAATCCTGTTCATCCTGGTAGTAGTTAGGTAGAATCTGGGCAACATCTGTACCTACCTATAACGATCATCAATAGACAAAAAAAATGACCGACACGACAGTCAAATGAGTATTGTTTTTTATTGACCTAACTGCCGAACCAGCCCTTCAGTGCCGACATTCCCCACGTTCCCGGAGCGTTCATCATGTTGACTATTTCGGGTAGGCTGGGGTCATGTCGCACCTTTTCGAAACCGATGGTGCCGTTGGTGGTGTCCAGGCAGACTACGCACACTTGAATTCGTTTCGTAGTTGGGTCTATATCACAGGTTATATTCAGAAGAGCATGTGCGCCCTTTGTCAAGATCGGATGTTTTTGTTTCGCGTTGAGTCGTGCCAGTGACCAAGATCCGCCACCTGCGATGAACGGCAGTGAGTAGGAGGTCCCATTGTCGGCGACTGGTATCTTCAGGTACTTCTGATGGACGTGGTCAGGGATGGGAGTCGCTTTCGCTATCGAATCCTTGGTGTACAGTGCATACGCCGACTTGATAGTCGTTCCTTCACGATAGACGATGACGATGAAGTTTTCGCTTGGGATTACGCAATGTCGCTGTTTGAAGTAGAACAGAAGCGTTGGGTAGAACTTGCGGATATAAATGGACCACTTCAGATCATCTCTGAAATCTTCCGATGCTTCCGCCATTTTTATTCGTGTGGTTCGATGTTTTTTTGATGGGACGTGACACAATACAAACGGAGAACAGTGCCATGTCGGTAGTCTGTACAAACACCATGATCAGCTCTTACGTGGACGGGATACTCCAGATGGGGGATCTTGAGGTGGACGTCGATCGTCTGCTGTGTGATCCAAATTACCAAACCCAGCTCGACCTCGATCCCGTGATGTTCTACGTTCTTCGGGCACTCCCGTTCATGGATCATGGGTGGTACATGATTTATACGGACGTGGGGACCGGCGTCACGCACAACCTGATGACCGGAGAGTCGACAGACACTAGGGACTTTGGAGTGTTGTTTAGTTTCGGGGGGTGCATCCGTAAATTGTTCGACCCGGTGCCACAGACGTTGGTATTCCCCAAAAACAAATCATGAACTGGTTCGAGGAGACCCGAGTCATCCAAGAGAATGGTGCGAATCGTAAATGTGGGAACAGCCGCGGAGGCATCTTGCTTGGTGCGCCCGGCGCCCGACTTGATCAGGTGGTACTGTCGATTGCTCGTGTTGAATATCCAGTGGATGCACAGTTCGGTTTCCTCCACTCGCCGGTCGACGACGTAGGTTTTGAGCTCAAGAGGTCGGGCGACCACCGGTCCTTCGCGGTAGACTGCAACGGACCAATCCGGATGCTCCGTAGAGTGGTACGTGTTCAGATGCACGCGTTCCATCGGCATGGTCGAGACAGGAAGTTGACCCAGACGGTACGTGGTCTCTACAGAGTCGTCAAAGACGTAGCGTATGGTTGAGTAGGACTCACCGACATCATGCGACTCCTGCAACAACTTGGTATAGAACAATTGGAACGTCTCAAATGCGACACCAGGAGACCCACCAGTACACAATTCATATACGCGTGACATTTTCTTTCTCTTGTCATTTATAATAAAGGGGAGGGGGATATTTTTTATTGTGATCAGCTACATTCGTATTGTGTACGTAATTCCACACTGTCCTTCCACTCACGGCTCAGGACACGCATCACGTCCGTGGATCGAGATTGTGTACAGATCGCGGTCAGTTCATCTCTTCGTAGTGCCCACTGGTCCCGGATGTACCGATTGAACGGTCCGATGGGTCTAGAGGATCCGGCGTGGGGTCTGCGGCGACGCGTCAACGACTTGGTGAACATGCCGTGCTGCACCTCCATGCCGGCGACTGTGCTGGCATACACTGCCTCCACTGCCTCGAAGGAGGCTTGTTCGTCCTGGACAACCGTGCGAACCTCCTCGTCGAATTTGAATCGATGTCGTCGCATGTAGAACTGGATGGTTTCTTGCATGAACCGGGTGCAATCCAATTTCCTGCTTCGAGTCACTATATCATTGAGAACCGTGCGATGCTCCGGAGTCAGTTCCTTGATCACGGTTGTGGTGCTGAGGACGTGCTGGAAATCAGTGGGAATGAAAATCGCAGTGGTGTTCTCGAGCGCCAGACGAGCAACCAGTCGTTGGACCGTGTTCATTTTGCCAATGGGTCGGTTGACGTAGGCGTTGATTCCCATCTTTGCAATTGCGGTGCGCACTGTTCGTTTCATCTGTTTATTATGTTATACCCAAATATACTTTTTTTACACCTACGACACGACATCCAAGAGAGACAGACCGACGATCATGACGCTGGTTGTGCCGCTGGTGAGGGTCCGCTCATGGAGTGTGCAACCATACACTGAGAACAAATGCCCGTGGTCTAATTTCGTGATCATTCCGATGGTCGGGGCACGACGGTCGCCATACTCCTTGGTGTATTGCACCAGAGCCCGACGGAACTCAGAGGCGGGTGTTTCCATCTGGTGCTGGAAGACTACGTGGTCGCTGGCCAGGTACGCAGACAGCGGGTTGGAGGACACCAGGTATTGTCGTTTGGCGTCGTGGCACATCTTGGGCAGGACGCCCTCGGCCCACAGGGAGCCTGCACCGTACCGCCCGACGAGTTTCAGGTACATGCGTGCCATCTTCACGAGCAGGTACGGAACTTCCGTCTTGAGTCGTTCAAACAAGTGGGGGTCCGAATTGCGGACGGGGTTGTTGAAAACGAAGATGACGAAGCGTCGCACCAGGTTCCCCGCGACGTCCTCCCAGGGCGGTTGGGCATTCGAGGCCATGACGATGGGGGGTTTCCACTCGGTGTTCAGGGCAGTCTTGAATTTCCGGTTGATGCTCAGTTTCTCCCCAGATGTCATGGAGTTGATCCGCGTGGCGGAGAACAGCGTGCGCTTGTCCATGTCCATGGCCATGACCATGTGTTTGTCGTAGAGGTGCTCGTCGCTGAACGTTGTCTGCCCATCGGACATCATGTACCCAATGTCGCAGGCCTCGTACATCATCTGCATCACCTTCAGTATGGAGGACTTACCCGAGCCGGCCACTCCACGGATGAACAGAGTGACCTGCCAGTCGTCGAGGGTGCCCACGTCGTGCAGGAGGCGTCCGCAGAGACCATACATCCACCCCATGGCGCACGCGTCCAGATCCTGGTCCATGAGAATCTGGTCGAAGTTGGGCGTCGGGATGGACATCGGGTCCTTGGTCAGCATGTCGGTGGTCAAGATTGCGTCGAAGTAGTTGGCGGTGCTGGTCGAGTTGAGCGTCCGTTCGGAGTAGGGAATGAAGGTGCCATCGGCAGCGTTGAAGATGCCATTCTGATAGGAAAACAGCGTGCGGTCCTTCACCAAGAACGGACATCGGGGATCGGGCAACCCCGTGAGCAAGTTGGCCATCTGCTGCGGCGTAGCAGGGCGGTTTGTCAGTGCGTCGTAGAACTCGGGGTACTTTCGAGCGGGAGAGACAGATTGGAAGATGAAATCTGTCATCTCACGATCATATTCGTAGAATCCAGTGTGGATGTTGCCTGGCAGAACACGTGGACGATACACCGCCGACCCTTTCCGCCGCAACCTCTGATCCCCTGCACACTGGAGCAGAAAGTTGAGGAGTTTCTGTTGCGGTGTCCATTCTCGATCGAGGTCCTCGGGAGACGGAGGCAGTGTGAGTTCGGGCGTGTTGTCCGTGCCAAAGGCTTGGGACAACTTGGCCATGTTTCCCGCCTGTGTCGTCAGCTTCGTCAGTCGTTCGATCCGACCCACGTAGACCGACTCGTCACAACCCGCCATCTCGGTGCCTGCGAATTCATTCGACGGCGTGCACATGTCCAAGAATCCGATGTTCATGTCGATCCGCAGGAGTATATCCGTCAGGTCATTCTCAATGTAGACATGTTCCAACAGAAACATAATGTCCCTCTTGACATGGAACACGTGTTCCAGACACAGCAAGTACCGGACGATCTGGTGGGCAGGAGACGTCGGGTCCAGCTCGGTTTCGCGGATGATGGTCCCCATCTCCAGCGTCTGGATCTCGTCGACAGCGACGGCGTCCGTCGCAGGAGGGACGTCGTCCTCGACCACCGGGACCACCGGGACCACGGAGAGTGGGTTGGTGACGGTCGCCAGTGCCCTGATCTGCCTGTCCATGACCTCGTCGTCGTCACCATCGTCGACGGATAACATCATCTCCTTCACTCACAACGGATATCTTAAAAAGTGGACATTGGGTTCCAGCGATACAGACGAGACTCAGAATATTCTATTTAAAAAAAATAAGTTATATACAACGGATTGCCTATTATTGTGCAAAGGCAGCAAGGTCGTCCGAGTGTGTTGATCTCGATTCTTCCGGTTCTTCCCGCACATGGTGATGATGATGTCCATTTCCACACTCGTGTAGAAAGTTTACGTAGATCCAGTTCATGATGAATGCGACTAACATCGTCAGCAACAGAAAGAACGTGAAGCCGGCCATCTCGGTTTTTCTTCTACACTGCACAGAACGTGAATTTACGATGGTGGCGCCGCCGTACACCCAACCCATTCGAACGTTGCCCCTTGGGTCGAATGCACTCTCGAGAAAGTACTTGGTTCAGGTTCCCGTTGAAACAGCGTTGGGAACAATAGTGAATGAGACTGGCTGGACGAACATCATCGACCTGAACACGTCCAAATATATGCCACGGGCCGTCTTCCATGGGGTGGAGTTCTTCCGGACGCACAGCCCCGAGCTGGCGTGGCGCCTCCTCGATCATCGGTTCATGGATCCAGCCAGCAACGTCATGTGGTACATCATACCCCGGGGTACGGAGGTGGTGGGTGGAACGTTCCGCTTCTTCCGGAACACGGACTCATCGGACGAAGAGATCCTACGCGTCCGGGCGTCCATTGGACGCCTCGTCGACGAGGATTTCGACGTCGTTGGACCCGGCTCGATGCCCCTGGACGTCTACGGCGCCGTTTCAGTTGATGGGTTCATCCGTCGCGTGATCGATCGCGACCCGTGGCTGATTTACAACGGGCTTCAGGTGATCATGCCCGGGTTCATGCGGGCACATGGTATCCAACGTGCGTCCATCACAAATCGAAGGGCCCGTATGATGAGGAAATAAATTAACCAGAACCACTCGGTAAAATTCCATCTTGCGTCTATGATCTGGGGTCGTGTGCTGTAGAAATCCATCCATGAGTGGCACCATCGTACTCAATGCCCACCAGGAGGCCAGTGTCGTGCAGATGGTTGCCCGAGAGTCGACCCTGACAGTCGAAGGAGGAGGTCTCCACCGACGACTGCACTCCCGAGTAGGTATCAATGGAAATGCGGCAGGGTCGGGCAAGACGCGAGCGATGCTCTCGCTGGTCCATACGGATATCCAGAATCCTCACATGAGTCAGGATGCATACGCCTACACCATGGGTCGGGGTGTCCTGGGGCACGAGTCGTACGTCCCGGGCCCGGCCGCCGTGCATGGAACGACGATCGTTCTCGCCGGGACCTCGATCCGGCACCAATGGATTCGGGAGCTCGAGACTGCAGGGTGCCTGCGGTACGTGCTGATTGACAACGTGCGGAAGCTCGCCAACTTCGTGCCGGCCGACTTCGACGTGGCAGTTGTCGGCACGACAGTCTACAAACGACTGGTGACGATGAATGCGCTGTGGAAGCGTCTCATTTATGATGAGACGGATTCCAACGTCTTCTCCGCCATGGGACTGTTGATGGCACGGTTCACGTGGTTCGTCACCGCCACGTGGCAGGTGTTGCTGCCCATCGCGGACAATCATCCTCGGGGTCGTCTGGGAGTGCGACATGCTCTGCGGCGGATTCTGTCGGGCTCCAACGTCCGATCCTTGGTTGTGCGTACATCTCAAGATCGTCCCGTGTTGCCAGAGGTTGTCACCATCACGCATCGCTACCACCGAGCCCCGACGATCGCCCGAGTGGTAGAGGGGATGGTCGATCCAGTCATCATGGCACAGATCACAGAGGGGGACGTGCAAGGCGCTCTTCGCGCACTTGGGGGAAATGGCGACACGGCTACGAACGTAGTGGATCTGGTCCGCACCCGTCTGACACGGTCTCTGCAGGAGGCGCAACTGCGTCTGACGCTCGGGCACGGGGATGGTGAGGTCTGGCGGTCACGTGTCCAACGAATCGACCGTGACCTCCAGCTTGTAGACGAACGATTCGCATCTATTCTGGCGGATGGTACCTGTCCCGTCTGCATGGCAACCTTCGATGGTCCCGTTGTGGCACCGTGTCACCACCTGTTCTGCCTGCGGTGCATCGCACCATGGTTGGCACAGAGCCCGACGTGCCCCCAGTGCCGGGCTCCGGTGGAACTTCATCAGCTGACCCCCGTCACCGCCGCCGCGGGTACGGGAACTCCCGTGCCTCGGACTGTCGATCGCAGCAGCACGCTGTCGCGGATGGATATTTTACTCGGGATCATCCAGGGTTGCCGATCGTCCGACCACCGGGTCCTGATCTTTTCGGAATATGATGCGTGTCTCAACCACATCCGGACGATGTTGGAGGGTGTGCAGTGCGCATATGGAACGATCACGGGACACAGCTCCACCCGAGTCCGCACGTTGCGAGACTACCGCAAAGGTCGCATACCCATTCTCCTGTTGAACTCTCGTGTCAATGGTGCGGGCATCGACCTCCCGGGCACAACCGACATCGTGCTGTTCCACACGATGACACAAGCCCTTGAGGATCAGGCGATCGGCAGAGGGCATCGTCTTGGCCGAACATCACCGTTGCGCGTGCATCGTTTCGTGTCGGAACCCGAGTGAATAAACATGGAAATATCCGTCGGTCCAAACTCATGTGGTCTATGTCCATTCATTCTGCCTCATCATCATGCGCTGTGCACTGGACGGTTTCGAGTTCGATGGCCAGCCTTCGCTAGTTCCCGTGGCGTATGATCAACAGATAGAACAGTTCAAATTCGCCAACCTGGTGTTCTGTTCACCGGCATGTGCCAAGGGGTGGCTGTTCCGGGATCCGCATACCAACGTGGACCAGATCAACCTGTTTTCGCTCTACTGCAAGACCCAGCTCGGGCTGGGCACGTCCGTGGATACGTGTCCGGATCCCCGTTTCATCAGCGCATACATGCACGACGACTCGGGCGGCATGACGATCGATGAATTCCGGTCGCGGACCACGGACTTTTCGTACGTGGTGTCGACCGAGACTACACATCCGAATATAATCGATACGTCGGTCTCGATACACAAAGTACCCAAGATCGACGTTGACATGGATACTTCGGAGTACGTTTCAAACCGGGATGAATAAATCAAACAACGATGACCGTGCGAAACAGTACTGTACATTTAGAAAGAACAAATGATCGGTGCCGTCGCCCAGATGCATAAGCAACTGTCCGATCATGGGTTGATGGGTCTCAGTGAGACGGGCAGTTTCATTGCAGGGTCGTACGTATCCTATCCCGTCGTTCAACTTGTTGACCGGTGGGAACCCAAACGGGATGTCGACAGTTGGTTGCCGAGACTAGATCGTGCCACCCAGACGCAACATCTTGGAACCTTGACCACTTTCTTGGTTGGGGCGGGGTACAGCTGGCCACGAACCATCAACATGCGAGGACGGGACAGCAGGGACAAGCCATCTTCGTACCGACGCTTGCAGTCGTCACTCCACAATATGTATCTGTTCTACGGCAATGGGCTTTTAGATGTACAGGTTCTGTGTCTGAGAGAAGTCGTCGGTCGAGACCCCGCGGGAATCGTGTACAACTTTGATATGACGATGTTGCAGAGGTGGTGCGATGGGAAAAACGTTCAAAGCTCCACAGTGGCCCAAGATGCACTCAGGGATCGCAGGGATCGCGCAAATCCCCCTCCGTGATTATACGATCTACGTGCCTCATAAACAACTAGTGGAGGCAATGACATCCTCCGATGTATACTTTGGCATCCAAGAGAAGAAGGGTCTTCGGCCTTGATGTTGAGACACTGCGAATGAACATTTAATCATTTGAAATCATTCAAATATCCCTGCGTTTAAAAATAAATCAGAGCCTTATACTGTCGCCGAAATGATTCCGAGTATCGCTGCCAATTGACTGGATAGTGATACATCGGGTCTGTACCGACAGGGATGATGACAAGGGAGGTTCCCTTTCTCTTTGAGGATCTTCTTCCTTGGGATCGTGCGCCTGCGGATCTTTGGAGGTTCCAGTAGCTTCTTCACGTCGACTAGTCTCATGCACGATCGATGCGCCATGCTCTTCCTGTGACCAGAGGTTGACGGCATCGACGTAGTCTTCTTAGTCCTGACCATCCTTTGGTGGACGATGGATGTGGGTTATTGGACGACAATGAGATTGTATATGATATATCTATCAATCGGGATGTATGTACACTATGAGATTATAAATTCTTTATATACATATATACACACAATGGGAAAATGGTGGTTTTGGCATTTTATTTACGACCCCGAAAATAACAAATTTTTATGAATTACTATAGTATATTTAATGTCGATCGATTTGAACCCAAGGCGACTATAATTACAACCTTTCTCCAAACATCTGATGAGGACCTCGTCCACGGACATGTAAACAATCATTACTATACGAAATCATGTGACCACGACGAGTAAATTATTGAAATGTGAGACGGAGTCCCAGTCCTGGTAGTACCAGAGGCGGCTGTTCATTGGTCCAAATGGCGGGTCGTCACAATTACCATGTTTCTGATGCAGCGTGTAGATGTATGCCTGTACCAGTTCCGAGGTTCGGATTTCCTGGAGAAGCGCGATGTTGATACACTCGAGCAAATTCCCGGGATCTCTCGTGGACAGCATGTCGAGCATCTCCTTCCGTACACTTTGGTTGTTCACGATCATCGGCATCAGCGTGGACTCCAGGACTTGCAGGATCACGTTTGCGATTGTACTGGAACCTTTCGCTCGTTTGACGGCCTCTTCGGCGAGCCAGAGACAGACTTCGTCGATGTGGTCCATTGTTTTTGACCAAACACCCGGCGTGGACCCTCACGGTTCGGAAATTTCCATCATACGTATTTCATTCCGATGCCTTCAGGCGACCTTCAAAGAACGTGACAAACTCTGCGATGGATGGACGATCTCGGGCTGAACCCAGGCTTCGACGAATCAGTCCCGCAAGTGGGGGCTCCAAGACCTCGTCGACTTGGCGGAGGATCCTTGGAAGACGTGTTGTTATGCGTGAAAGCATCTCGGGTGCCGTCATGTTTCCCGACACGGTTCCAAATGGTTCTTTCCGGACGTACATATCCACCAACAGAACGCCAATGGACCAGATGTCCAAAGTGAATCCGTCGTACGTGCAGTTGCGACTGTCGACCTCGGCAGACAGTATCTCGGGGGGTCGATGCGTGATTGTGCAGATGGGTATCGTGTCTCGTTGCGTTCCGAACCCGGCAGCCCCGAGATCGATGACGACCACTCCACGTGACGGGTCGTATCTGAGGTTGTCTGGTTTGATATCCCGATGGCAGATGGACCGGTCGTGGAGTGTTTGGATACCACGGAGCATCCCGAGCACGTCTCGGTCGGAATAGTGTCGGTCAAGGGGATGTTCGAGGTACTCGTAGAACAGCATCAGGGTACGATGGTCGATGTAGACTCCTTCGAGGCGGACGATGTTCGCACATGGTGGTGACGATGTTCGCAGAAGGTATTGTGTCATGACTTCCACGACGCCGTGGTACACGGGGACTCCGGACTGATGTTTGATTTCCTTCCGCACCAGGTAACGATGATCCTTCGTCCGTACCAGGTCACACTGTGAATCACTGCAGGTGTACAATGTCCGCACGTGTTGGTGTTGTTGGTGACATGGACACATCCACCGGATCACCATCCGTATCGATGAGAGGATGGACTGTGCACTGAATGCATTTGCGCTGATATCCCGGAGGAGTGGGACGCGCGCCGGTACAGTCGCCGAAAAGCAACTCACAACGAACAGGATTCCCAGCGCATCGCATTGATATTGACTACGCGGGAGATCGGGATGACTGTCGAAGTAATGTCGACACACCTGGTGCGCGAGCATCTGGTACCCCTTGACTCTTGAGGGTGTCTGGACCACCGTGCTCGTAGTCTCATCAATCCAGGTCCGCAGGATCGACCAATCTTCGGGACTCATGAGAACAGTAATGGTCACTGTCCCACCATGATGTGACAAATCGATAGAAAATGTAACCCGATCGATAGAAAATGTCGACATGCATACGTTCATCGGTCCCTGTAGAAAAAAGTCGAGGGATGATGGTGTCGACATCACGATCGTTGATGATTTTTATTGTGTTGCTGTATCTTTTGGTTATATTGATTGACACTACTGTACTGTCGTCCGCCAGAATACAAACCTGCGTGGGACTAGGATTAGTCTACGCGCATGCCCGACAAGGACGCTGTTTCGCGGAGTTTGCAACTGCGGTCCAGAACCGAACCCCGATGACTGTGGTGTGTCGGGGAGCTCCCCGGCGTCCGATCGCCACTCCGCATTTCATCCTGTTGAATCACATTCGGGCATACGGCCGATCCGCATCGTTTGTCGCAGCTGCGGGCATCGTTGGACACCGGCCATGTCGCATCGTTTGTTACGATGACTACCGACGATTCTGGCAGAACCCCATTGCCCGAACGTTCAACCAGGTGTTGACGGGCGACATACGTATCGACCGTCGGCTGACAAATGCCCAGAAGGAGAGTGCCATGGTGCGGGGAATCGCCGAAACATTTCGTCGTGGGGAGAACGTCGTGATGTTCATTGATCCGCACATGTGCGCGAAAAAGACCCCTATGCGAGCACTGCATCACAAGGTGCTGTCACAATTCCCGACGGTGTGGAAACAGGTCATCCATCTCTACGAACCCGATGGTGGCATGGCCTTTCCGCACCGAGCGATGGAACCCGTGTTGTCCGTCGAAGCGGTTGTGAACCAACGGACGATTTTGATTTCGGAAAGTGTCCAGGGTAGTTGAACAGTACAGAACAAATGTACACGTTCATCTTCTGGTTCGCACTTGGGTTCTTAGTCGACAAAGTCCGAATCTTCCCCGTTCTGATTGGCATGTTGTTGGGTGTGGCACTCAAAATTCTGGTCGAGAGTAGTTTTTCCTTGGATGCTGCCACCGGACAGATGCGCTCGATGTATACGCGCGTGACGGAAACCATGATGTGCCGGGACATCCCCGATGATATCATCCAGACAGAGTGTACCACGACGTCTCGATCAATGTGAGCTGCATGAAGCACGCCTCGTGACCGGGTTCCAATTCCAGTCCGAACCGACGAACAAAGTCTAATATGATGCGCGGTTGGACCGGAAGAGATGTGATGCTGTTCACCAGTGCATCAAACGCACCAACGGCCTCCGTGTTTTCTACGGACCGGCGACCAAAGAGATCCGCCATCAGCGGACGGGTCGGACGACGTGTTCCCGGAGGAGTCGCCAGCACTTCCTGGATTCTCAGCAGTGGAAATCGCCAGTCTGGGGGAGGGTGACAACACAGACCAAAGTCAATCAACCAGGTGTCCTCGCCGACTTCGTCCCACAGCAAGTTCCCGTCATGAAGATCCGCATGGAACCGACGGTCACCGTGCGTGACCATGTGGCAGAATGCATCGGCACGTGCGGCGTGACTCCGAGTCGGGTCCGGCACTTGATGAAGAGGCACCCCGGGGGCAAACTCCATGACTAGAATATGCTGGTCCGCGTACAGGACCCTCGGGACCCGAACGGGAGCATCGGTGTGCGAAAACAACTCATGGGCATATCGCATGTCCTCAGCCTCTTTGCGGAGGTCCACTTGGCGGGCGATGTCATCGAAAAACGAACCTTCGACAAGGATGTTCAGTCGTGACAACGTACCCAGCAACCATCGGCAGCACCGGATCTCCCACTGGAAGACGACCGTGTCGATGGTGACAACCTTGATTGCTGCAGCCTGTGGCGGTTCGGACAGATCGGGATCTTTCCAGATGCCCCGGTACACCTGGGCAATGCTGCCCGTCCCGATGATGTACTCTTCTGACAAAATGAACAGGTTCTCCAGGTCCTGGGTCAGTTCTTGAACCCGACGGAAGGGGACAGTCGGGGGGTTCGAATCGGTCAATTTGGACAACTCGGCGATGCAAGCGGGGGAGACTATATCGGGGCGATGTGACAGGTACTGTCCTAACTTGATGCCGATGGGACCACCATATCGAAGAACGCGCGCCATCAGTCTGCCCCCATTCTTGGTCTGTAGCAGCGGACCATCGAAGGTCGTCGAGATGCCCAACATAAATCCAATACATCCCATCGCCACAACATGCTGACACACCACCAACAGCATCAAAAACATCGTTGCGTCTGGTACCTGTTTTCTTTATGGATTCAGTTTTCTTTTTTCCACCGATGTGGTAGTAATATAAACAAACAAACAGGAATCATGGGATGTGATGTATCATCGACCCCATGTCCAGAACCCGAAACTATTTTACATATGCTCCAGACGAGGATCTTCGACGTACAGATGATTCAACCTACTGACTGCCCATCTATTTCGGATGGTATGGGTCGTACTTCATTAACATAATAATAAACAGATGGGTGCATATCGTCATCTGGTGACGCTTGGAAAATACATCGACACGTTGCCAATACCCCCTCCAACGGAAAGTGTGTTGGTCGGACATACACTACACATCGAACGAGACGTCATCACCGCTTTAGTAGCGACACATCGTGACCAAAGGGAATATTTCTTCTCGGTTCCATCGGATACACACACGTTGACCCTGGACGACCTGATTCTGGTTGGGTCCGGGACGGGGACGTCAGACGAGCACGATTCCACAATTGACGCATCACAATTAAGTGGTCACACGCACCCGAATGTCGAGAATCGGTCAGTGTCGCCTCCGTCCTCGTACGATGTGCATTCCATGGTTCATGCGATGAAACGGGCGGTAGACAACGGAAACGAACGTTTTTGTTGTTCCCATCTCATCGTTGCACCGGAAGGTGTGTACGTGGTCACAATACATCCGGTGTGGGCCTTGCAGTCGAACCAGGTGATCGATTGGACGTTGCATGAACAGTACCAATCCTTTGATGTGATTCTGGGCGGGATTCCGGAAACGCGACAGTCCCCGCTTCTGTCACGGCCGACGTACCAAGCAATGACACGGCGAATGGGTATTCCGGTGCAGTTTTCGGACGACATGGACGGGAACGACGATTTCTCGTTCGTTATATACACGGCAGAGAGTAGGGGCATTGAGTGGTCGCCCATGTATGCGCAAGCCCAGCCGGAACCACCAGACCCAGATCCGGAACAGCACCCTCGACAGAATGCCCCCCACCGGAGTCGACGCCGCATTCAATTCTAGTCAAAAAATAAATAAATTATCAATCCACTGCACTTTATCATCAATTCCTTATGACCCGTGGTACCACGTTTCGTCAATGGACGGGGTATGGAGACCGGCATACGGAAGAATTTGGCACGATAGTTTCGGGTGATCAACCCGGTTCCGTCTGCCAGCAAACCGAACGAGGTTAGTGACTATATTCTCCTGGATTTCGTCGTTCACCGTGATTGTCAGCAGTGCGTCAGTATCATTAATATCTACTGGGTAAAGAGTCTTCGCTTCACTGTCGACTTCGAAACAGGATGTCAGTCATGGTTGATGTTCTGTTTTATTTATATTGGAACCCAAACGTAATACGATTGGGTACTTGTTGTTTTTAGATTTATATACACCAGACGGGAATTTTTAACGGGATACTGCCTCTAAATGATCTGTTCTGTCAAACCAAAGTATGGTCCGGCACAGACGTGCACGCAGAAGGATGTTTTCAAGTTCCAGGCCTGGGTTCGTCCGGGGCAGGTTGTCGAGTGACAATCTGCGGGGTCGGACTGGATCTGAAATCGCGTCCGCAGCTGCAGATGCGGCACGTCTCCTCGACACTTCCGTGAGACGTTCTACCATTGCCGGACATGGGTTGTTCGCCAAGAAGGTCCTTCCGGTGGGCATGACGCTTGGGTGGTACAGGGGACGTCTGCTGACCCGGTCGGAAGCGAAGGTGTCTGGATCAGATAGTATTCTGCGTCTCCAGATCCGACCATGGTGGGTCACCCGCGTTGACTGGAAGACTGGATACACGTATGTTGACGCAAAGGGTGGGACTGATCAGCAACTACGGTTCGTCAATTCCTCAAAGGACACTGGACGGACTGCCAATGTTCGTATGCGAGACAATGGAGAATTTCGGACGATTGACGAAGTGTGTATTGGAGAGGAAATGCTCATGGACTACGACCATGGGGAGATGGAGGCTGACACGAGTGATGACAATTATCATGATTTTTCACACTAGAATAAACAACACATGTTCAGCAGTCCCGATTTCACCACGTTACCCATAATTGCGGCATGGTACATGAGTGGGAAGTACGACATCAATGAGATCCGGGCGTGTGCCTATAATGCGGGAGAATTCGTCTCCCGTCATCTGTCATGTGTTCCTGGGTGGGACGAGGTTGTAGAACCGATGCTCATTTCACAGGTGGCCCGAGTGTTTGTGTTTGCACATGCTTTCACGGAGGGATTGACGTCCGACAATACAAACCGTGTCCAGGTCAAGACGGCTATGCAGACCATGCACGAGGATGTCATGACTGAGTTGGTGGAGAGTTCTGCTGGGAGGGGTATCTGAATTAAACATCCCATATACATAACAATAAACAGGAAATGCAACAACAGTCGAAACACCCAAACCATTTGATCGAACAGAAGTGCATGGACAAACTTCATTGGACTGTCCGTCAAGTCGCAGTTGCCACCGAGTCGGAGATGTCGAGTGCTCTCCGGAACTATGATCATGAACCGACACCGACACCGACACCGACACCGACATCAACACCGACACCCGAATCACAGCAACCACATGAATTTCAACACCACGCGCAAGTACAGAAGACGCAACCGCAAACAGAGACGATCATACCCCAACTACGAGCATCCATCCGATTAAAGACCGAAAGCCTCCAGACAGTTGACCTTCTTCCGGAGGACCATCTCATGCTTTCCGATAGTCTCAAAGAGGACATTATGGCACTGGGGGTGGCAGTTGATTTATTGAACGTCCGAATTGATCAGATCAGAGACGAGGGGGTTAAAAAGGGTCTGATGTATGACATTCTAGCATCGTCAATCGTTCAGACTGTCGGTACCGAAGCCGATGGCACACGATTGGCAGACGTCGATTTACGTTTGACCCAGTTGCGTTTGGAAGAACGACATCTCACGATGCTGCTGAACGCGGAATAGAATAAAACAAATCTCGACATAATCACATTGGTAACACTGTAGTGGACTTGAGAGGTCGACTGGACGTGAGGATGGGAACCTGTTCGAACTGGTAGCTGTGTAGAAGTCGTCGCACATCCTTGAGGATCCGACCTGCCGTGATTGACCCGTGCAGACGATGCCGGTATTGTAGGCAGCTGAGCAAGCACGTGGTCATGGCACCGGAGAACTGTCTGTTGCCCTCGACATTGAATGCATCAGCGGACGTCTGGTCGTCCCGACATCCGGAGAGCATGGTGACGTTGGCCCAACACTGGGTGTCCTCCAGGTCGTTCGCAGTGACATCTCCCGTTTCCGACATCCGATACTTGAGGTCCCCCATGGTACCCGAGTGACAGCAATCAAACACGCAGACGACCGATGTCTCCTTGTTGAAGTACCGAATCATGTTCTTGATCATGTCGTCGGTGATGACGCCCCGGGTAGCGTAGTCAACCGGACAGATCGCCTCGTCCTGGCCATCCTGTTCGTCCCCTGACCGATCGGTGATTCCCGTGCCGTGTCCCGAGAAATGGATCCAGACCCGCTCCAGACCATCACGGTGGGATTGTACCACCAACCCCCATAAAATGTTCAGGATGCCGTGCCCCGTGACCTCCTCGGGTGTGTCCTGTTCCGTGTAGATGTCCACGGTCGCGTAGTCCAACGTGTCCGTCAGGTACTCGCCCATGTTTTTGACATCGTTCGAACATCCCCGTAATGGGATGGAGGACTTCACGTAATCGATTCCGAAAAGAATAGCCCGAGACGACATGTCCGTTTCTTCTATGTTGCACATATGTGTTTTTTTCAGGGGGATATATGGAAACATCCGGATCCGTTCCCGCCCACCGCTTGCACCGTGGTACATTCCATCCCATCATGACGGCACAGCTGTACATGGTCATCGACTTCGAGTGTTTCCAACCCAACGTGTGGCAATCGGTAGGAATCATTCTGTACAGCCACACCGGTGGGAATGGCGGCGGGCACCTTGTCAAGAGTTTCCACACCGCGTGCGACCGAGGAACACACACCCGACCATCATCGACCGCTGAGTTTTGGAAACGTCACCCCGAAGCATTCGTCTACAACGTTGAACAGGGTGCGGGGCGAGAGACCCAGGCCGAAGAGATCCGCATCTGTCAGTTCATCGATTCGGTGAAGCGGGAATTCCCTCTGTTCTACCTGATCAGCGACGTTCCCGAATATGATATTGGACTCATGGACGATATTCTGTTGCGGAATGGGTCGGAACGCATGAGCCACCGGAACGACCACACGTACCTCCGATCCGTCTGCACGTGGTCCAGCCGTCGCATGCTCAAACTGTTGGGCGTCTCCGTGGCGCACCATGTGCTCGTCGTGCCACCGACATCGACACCACTACATACTCCCATTGTGGACTGTTGTCGTATACTCAACGAGTATCTATGTACACTCCGTGCCGTTGGACGGCAGCGCCTATATACGAAACAACACAAGAGTATCCGAGATCGAGTTCTGTGTCGATCCGATGTTGGTACCTATTAAGTCTAGACGAAGTTGAATCAGATTGTTCAGATCAGCAGCGTCCACGAACAAGTCGAGAACTTCATCGATGGTGAACGTGCCCGATGTTCCCGACGACCCGCCGATGATCTGGGGTCCACTTTCTAGTCCCACCAACGTGATGGTCAGATGCATGTCCGCCTCGAGCCGACCAACGCAGTGCACGTGCATCTGTGCCGGGCCCGTAGGTCCGTCCGCTGGAATGCGCATGATGGTACTCACACGACGATCTGATCGTAGAGCACATGAGGGTATGACCGTTTGAATAGTTGTCGGTCTGTGCGAGAGTGAGACTCTCACCCGACGTTCGAGTACCAGCAACCAGACGATCATCAACAGAAGAATACATCCATATATCGAGACAATGGCGGTCATGTTTTCTTTCTTTCTTCTTCATTGATCACCAAAGGTACATAAAAATAAATCGGATGTCGTTGTCTTCCGAAGAGGTCGTCGAGGTCATTGCAATCACGTGGATGTCTGGGATACCGTGGGCCCGTGTGTATTCTCAGGAGGGTGTTATTTTTATGGTCAGTCTGATCCACGATGCGGTGATCATGCGGTACGATATCGGACTTGGAAGCACTCTCCGCGTGCGGGACCGACGATACGTGGTGCATGCCACGGCCCAGACTCATGGTGTAGTCCCAAGATCAGATCAACCACGATCAATGTTCGACGCGTGGTTCGCGTTCCGTGACGACTGTCGCGCACAACTGGGCATGAAGACTACGCGGCTGTTGTTTCGAGCGGGAATCCAGTCCCTCTCGGAGCTCCAGGCACGCGTCAATGACATTCGGGACATCTCGGGCATCGGTCCGGGAGCGGAACGTAAAATACAGACCATGTTCGCCACGTCATCATCAGATAATGGAAATTTCTGACCAACTCCGTACCACAGTAGGTTGGTCTCCCATATTTGTTTTTCGACAGTCATGGCTTGCTCCTTGTACGTGTTCTCGGTCCAGGTGACCAGTGTCACCAGTGACAAATGGGCTCGCAAACCCGTGCTCTTCTGCGTGGACACCACCGGTGTTCGATACACCCTGGTGGTCACCAACTACCGACCCTACGTGTTGGTGCGTCCGAATGATGTCGCCATCGAGACCTTTGACGTGGAGACGCATCTGGCAGATGATCGACTCAGCGTCGACGAGGTCCACGAATGTCAGATGACGCCCCTGGTGGGGTTCACCAACAACCGTCAGGACCGTCTGTTCCGTGTCTACTACACGAACATTGGGGACAAACGTCGCATCATGAAACGACTGGACACGTTGGATGTCACCGTCGTTCACCGTGGATACAGCGATGAGATGCAGCTGCTGCACAGCACCGGCTGGACGCTGCAGTCGTGGTACACGCTCAAACGGACGCCGCGGTCGGGGCGTCTGAACACCGGCGGAGTCTCGGGAAACATGTTGATCCAGGACCTGGTGTCGCTGCCGACTCCGTGCATGCCGATTCCGCCCGTCTCGTACGTGTACATCCGGGCGACTATCCACAGCTCGACCGCCACCCCGACGAACCTGTTTCTGCCGGACCACACGATCGCCAAAGACCGCGTGCAAGCGTGTGAACTGCGCCACGGACGCCTGGACACTGAAACGGACGATGAATGCACGGTCCTGTCCGTGCCCGGCAGTGAAGCGGCGCTGCTGCGGGAGATTGCCAGGTGGTTTGCATGCCACGACCCGTGCATCATCGTGCACATGTCCGATCCCTTTGACCACCTCGCGTACCTCCACTTTCGCGCCAAGCGGCACCGATGTCGACTGGGGCTGTCTTCCATCCGGCAGGTGGACTGCAGAGAGAACCTGAACATGTTGGACGACTCCTTCCGGGACCTCACCTGCCCTGGACGAGAAGTCATGGATCTGTTGTGCATCCTCCAGAAGTTCATGATCAGCCCGAGCCTGGATGGGTATACGCTGCCCGATGCATTCGCCCATCCGCGTCTGATCCGGTGCAAAACCGGGTTGACTTACAGTGGCGAAGAGGAAGTGACATTGTCCCCGCTGGAGACTCGACGGGCGTTCATCACCAAGGAGCTCGACGTCCTCTGTGCTCTGCAGTCCGACAATTGTTTCATCGTGAACAACTTGGTGCTTTCTGGATCGTGTGACTTGTCGCTGTTCAAAATTGTGAGCAGGGGCCAACAGGCACGGGCCTTCGCGTGCTTCGCTCGGACCTACCATTCCCAGGCCATCTACATCAACCACACGCAGTTCGACAATCCGTACGTTCTGGTCAAACGGCGACGGGCGGACTCGTCGTTTCCAGATCCCACCTGGATCGAGAACCCTCCTCTCGCGTCTCTTCGAACAACGGCAGTGGCCCAGGAGCGGCCTCGGAAACGTCGACGGCACATGTCGGTTCGAGCCTTCTTGGGGATGGCCCCGAAGGAACCGACCAAGCCCAAGACCACCAAACGGTTCGGAGGCGGGTTCGTCATCGACCCTGACGCAGGGTTCTACGCCAAGCCGGAAGAGGCCGTCGTCACTCTGGACTTTGCGAGTCTGTATCCGTCGATCATGAAGGGATATCGGGTATGTTTCATGCGAGTCTGCTACGACCGGCGGTGGCTGGACGACGACCGGGCGGAGAAGGAATACGTTCCCCTCGACGACGAGACGTGCTGCGTGTTCATCAAAAGCTACGATGGTGTGCCGACTCGGTCCATCACAGACTCCATCATCCACGACGTGATGCAGAATCGCAAGAAGGTCCGGGCCCAGATCAAACTGACGACCGACACCTTTGTTCGCCAGAGCCTGGATGCGCAGCAGCTGTGCTGCAAGATCCTTCAGAACGCCTTCTACGGCGCATGCGGTTCGGAGACGTTTGGAGTGCCCTGCACGGCCATTGCGGCCAGCGTCTGCATGATCGGGCAGTGGATGAACAAAACGGTTCGTCACCAGGCGATGATTCGTGGGGGGCGGTGCGTGTACGGTGACACGGACTCGGTCATGATCCAGTTTCCCACCGACCCGTCGCTGACGTCTCGAGATGACATCCTGCGCGATATCTACAGGCAGGGACACGAGTTGGAAGCTCACACGACGCAGATGTTTCCAGCTCCGAATGCGGTGGAGTTCGAGACGTTGAAGCTGCCGCACCTCCAAACGTCCAAAAAGAAGACGTACGCCGCCCATGAGTACCCGCCGACAGCCGAGGGGTGGAACTCAAAGCCTTCGGAATTGTACAAGGGGTTTGCATTCAAGAAACGGGACCGCTGTCCATTCGTACAACACGCTGGCAAAGCCCTGATGAATCACCTGATGAGCAACACTCTGAATGACGCCGAGATCGTGGCGTGGGTCGCCGGGATCATTGATCACCAGTTCACAGTGCGTCCGACCGCCCTGCAGCTGCCCGAGTTCGTCATCACGTGTCTCCTGAGTGCAGAGTACAAGCAGGAGAATGTTCTGGCACTGCATCTCGCCGACCAGTACGAGCGAGAGACGGGCAGTCGTCCTCGGCCCGGGCGGCGGCTGCGGTTTGTCATCGCCGCCTTTCGAGATGGTCGCAAGCATTTCCAGTCCGCAGTGACCTTGGCCACATTCGAGCGCGACTCACACCAACTGGATGCGGCATATTACCTCGAGAAACAGCTCCTGCTGCCGATGCGGCAAATTCTGGATCTTCGGCCTTGCCTCTATGCCGCCATTCAACGGATGATCACCCAGAAGGTCGCGAAATTAGTTATTGACCCCAACCAACGACAATTACCATCGAGATATACCAATTATAAATAATTTTAATTGTATTTTTTGTGATGACTGTGAATACGACAAATGGGATTCGGGTATGCACTACATGAATTGGAAGAGGGGACTGTAGCGTTTTCCCCTGTCGATTCGTAATGTATAAATCTGTTCCGACGTGTACAAAAGACAATTTCATGGACCTGAGAATCGATAATCAATTGTACGAGACTCGACAGCACGTTCTGGTCCAGAGGATGGTTATCAAGAGCGCAGTATGGTAAATTGAGGTGCGTCAGACTCGGTGGAAGCACGTCAACCAACGACGTACTGAAGCCTCTTTCGAACCTGAGGTGAGTCAGGTTCGGCGGTAGTTCGCCCGGCATTAATGGATGATCGAACCCACGGACCTCGAGGTGAGTCAGGTTCGTCAGGTCCGACAATGTGCCTCTGGCAAACGGCTGTCTGCAGTATAACTCGAGGTGCGTCAGGCTTGGTGGCAGCATGCCCCGGATCAACGACTGGTTGCGCCACAAACTGAGTTTGAGGTACTTCAGGTGGGGTGGCAGTGTCGGCACCATTTGATCACCGACTTCAAGCTCGAGGTGGGTCAGGCTCGTCATGTTCGACAAGGCGTCTCGGGTCAACGGCTGATTGAACTGGAAAGACACCAGACTCGGTGGCAGCACGTCTTGACCTATGGGTCGGTCTTCGAAATCGGACCCAAACCTCATGTACTTGAGATGCATCAGGTTCGGTGGCAACATGCCCGGACCCAAGGGCTGGTCGAAACCCAACACTCCAAACTCGAGGTGGAGCAGGTTCGGCAGGTTCGACAATAAGCCTTGGGCCAAAGGCTGGTTGAATTGTTTTCCAAACTCGAGGTGGGTCAGGCTCGGTGGTAGCACGTCTTGACCTATAGACTGATTGAACCCATCTCCAAACCTGAGGTGGGTCAGACTTGGTGGCAGCACGTATCGACCTATAGACTGATTGAACCCATCTCTAAGCGTGAGGTGGGTCAGACTCGGCGGTAGAACGTATCGACCTATAGATTGATTGAACCTATCTCCAAGCGTGAGGTGAGTCAGGTTCTGGGGCAATTGTTGATGCCCCATACTCGTTGTTGAAATCTTTGAATCCGAAAAGGGTCCACGCGGTAGCGCATCGCCCGACTGGACAAGCTCAACCGGTCCAGATCCCCGATCGTCATGAAGTCGGTGACGACACGAAACGTGTCTCGGTCGGACAGGAGTTCACCCGATGCGGCGACGACGTCCTCCGTCTTGCGCCGCTTGTCGTGGTCGAGACATTCTCTGCAATTCGTCTTCTTACGGACATGTGTTTTGTTTATTAGTAACCACTCACCGCGTTATTTTTTACCCCGACCAGAACGATAATGAATGTATGCACCCACTAGGAACAGCAGCAGAAGCGACACCACAACGCACGTGATGATCGACGGTGCACGTAATCCAGACACACTGCTGCTGTCGTTGTTGAAATCGGGAGTCGCTTGATCAGTACCCACTCCGCATTGGTTCACGACGTTCACCTGTGATGACGCAGATATATCTTTCGAGTTGAAATCCGAGGAACACACCGTCAAATCCATATTGCAGTCCGTGGCATTCAGTTTGTACACGCTGACAATGTTGTTTTTGAGATTCTTCCGGTAAATGCAATCACCATCCAGACATTGGACCGATTGACGGAGTCGTTTGGACAGATACGTATCGTCATCCAGTCCATACTCCTTAGTGAGTTCACCACTGTAATTGGCGCATCGACAGAACGGATCACCTTCACCATAGCCAGATTCACAGATCATCTGGAAGTACTCGAGGTACCTTTCAATGTCCGAGTCGCTGGTCAGTCCGTCGAACAGTCGTTTTGAATAGAGGACGAAACGACGTACAACCGGACGCCCCGCTGAATCTTCCATCAGGACGTACTGTCGATTGGGAGAGAATGTAACCTCGTAGGAAGATACTTTTGCCCACTTGGTGATACCAAGAACATCCTCTTGGCTCTGATGGGCAACTGTGATCGTATGTTTACGATCGCCACTATATGTCCGTAGGAACGTCCCATTATCCGAAAGTTTACTTTCCGTAGGTGTATTTGTTTCTTTCGGTACTAAACTCGGTTCGAACCGGATCGTATCAGGGCTACTTTTGAGTCGGTAGATAATCGCACGGGCCGATAATCCATTTGATCCCCACCCCAGTATGTCTTTCACACCTGTCAGTTTGCGAACAACCGTCCCATCTTGCCGCCATTCGTATACGGAATCTCCTGCTTGAATAGTGAATGGCCACGCTCCATCGGGTCCCATCTTGACGCTTGTGATGGTATCCGTATGATGATCACCCGGTGTGATATGATTTTCATGTAACTCTTTCACCGTCTCGCCGGATCCATTGACAAGAATCAACTTGCGGACGCACGTACCATCATGTGAGTCACAATCCTCAACACTGACATATGTCTGACATGCGTTATCGGAGTCAATGTGCATGTCCATGAACGCACCTTTGATGTTTTCTAATATTTTGTTTTCTCCTCCTAAATCGGTAATTGTACCATTGTTATGTATATAACTGCGATTACCATGTATGAGCAGTACACCACTATTCGTGTATGTTGATGTTTTTATGTCTATATCTGATCCGGAGCTGTCGGCAGTGTGGACATACCTGACTCCATCCGTTTGTATATGGATAGCCACAGTTGTACCGTCGTCATTAACGTGGACACCTATTGCAATTACTCCTACCATATCGTGAGTAGGTGTAAAATTATATGTTTCTTCTCCTACCTTAAATATGAGCTCATCTTTTTCAATCGGTATATCACCCTCAAAATCGAGTGCGGTTTTTATAGAACCCTGATCATCGAATTGGATTTCTCTCGGTTGATGTGAGTCTGAATATTCGATGAACTTTCCCGGTCCCGATGGATACCATTTCGGATTCTCAACTTTATCATCTACCTCATTGAAGAAGCCCCAGGATCCAGTCACTGTCTGTACAGAGTCCACCGGTCGAGTAAGTTTCTTGATCAGATCAGTCACGCTGATGGTGCCCGTCTTTTCGTCCATTGTCCGTTTTTTATAGTAGTATTGTGTCGACGTGTAGGTTTGGAAAAAAAAACCTAATTTTCTGGAAATTTATCCATCGATTGTGACAAGTGTCTCACCAGTTCATTCAACACGAATGTCCAGACGGAACTGCTATTCCCGTCGTCCTCGGAGACAGTTCGACGATCGTCGGCGTCGATCCTCATCCCGGACATATGAGAGAAGTGGAGATCGACACCGGGAATATGACGATGTTCCCCGCACAAGCCCTTCGACCCCATCCATCACCGATCTCCTGACCAGTTTGTCGTCGTATGTATTGGAGCCGGCTCCCGCGTGTCGTGGGTGCAACATTCCAGTCGAGTGGAACGCATCCACCGATCCAGTGGGGTACTACGATGAGAAGTGCACGTGTACGTATTGTCCGTTGTGTCACACTCGGTCGATGGCAGAGGAATATGATCCCGAATATCCCTTTTATGATTCATCGTCATCCTGCACGTGTACGACCGACCGAGTCGTGTAACGATTCCGCAGGATCTGGAGATTCGTGCGAATGTGTGTATGCAACGGATGTGCACGTTGTCGGATCCACCACCAGGTGAAGATGCCAATAAAACTTACAATCGTCACGACTACTGCAATCTTTTGGGCTTGCAGGATCACGGGGGATCGACATTGGTGTTGTTCATACTTGTCGTCGATCCATACATAAGGGTGCATACCGTTTCTTTTATAAGGGTGGTGGATCCAGCAGAGCCATGACCCGACGCGTTTTGGCACGGTAAGTGGGCAATCGACAGCTAGCAATGAAGAGAGAGATGTCGGGCGCACGCAGCAATGCTGATTGGATGACACACACGGTGTCTGTCCGGCAGACGTAGGGCGGTCGGAAGAAGAAGATCGGGACCTTGTGTCCACGGGCACGGATCAGAGTCACGATTCCCACTACAGCCGACACGAAACGGTCTGTCACCAAGTGTCGTACGAAACTGCCGTGTCGGATCAGCCACATGGCAGTTTCCCGTCCAATTCCATCTTTCAACCGTCGCAGACCCGCCCAGAAACATGCATTGTCGATCTTGGCCGCGACGCCGTTGCACATGAACGCGCATAATTGTTCTGTGTCCATCTGCCACTCGGTGCGAAGCGTCTCAAGTCCCGTCCAGAAGTATTCGCTGTCGATTTTGGACGCGACCCCGCCGCACATGAACGCGCACAGTTGATTCGTGTCCATCTGCCACTCGGTGCGGAGCGTCTCGAGTCCCGTCCAGAAGTATTCACTGTCGATCTTGGACGCGACCCCGCCGCACATGAACGCGCACAGTTGATTCGTGTCCATCTGCCACCCGGTGCGCAGCGTCTCGAGTCCCGCCCAGAAACACCGGTTGTCGATCTTGGATGCGACTCCGTTGCACATGAACGTGCACAGCTGGTTCGTGTCCATCTGCCATTCGGTGCGCAACGTCCCGAGTCCGGCCCAGAAACACCGGTTGTCGATCTTGGATGCGACTCCGTTGCACATGAACTTGCACAACTGCGTCGTGGTCATCTGCCACTCGGTATGCAGCGTCTCGAGTCCTGCCCAAAGGCAGGCGCTGTCGATCTTCGACGCGACTCCGTTGCACATGAATGTGCACAGCTGTTTGCTGTCCATCTGCCACTTGGTCCGGAGACATTCGAGTCCTTCCCAGAAGCGTTCGTTGTCGATCAGTGCCGCCACGCCTCCACTCACAAATGTGCCCAGTTGGTGCGGGGTCAGCTGCCACTCGAGGTGGAGTCTGATCAGACCATCCACGTACGCCGACAGGCGAAATCGGGCGCCGTGCACCCGCAACATCCGCTGTGCCCACGGTTCCCCGCCGATTCCCACGAGGCGCTGGAAGTCTCGACGGTACTCTCTGTTGGCTGACAACATGACATCGTGCAACAACCCATCACCATCCTGGGACCTTGGCACGAACGACAACAACGGGATCTTCAGAAGCTCCATGATCCTCCGAGCCACCATCGTGTGCGTGGTATCGCCACCTCTGTCATACAAGACGTGGATACGGTCATGCTGAAGGTCCAGAGTGGCCGCCGCTCCGACTCGGACACGGACGACTACGACGTCCGGGTTTCTATTGACGGCATCGAGGCTCTTGGTTCTGTCACGCGCCGTGCGTCCAGCGTTATGAAAGTATCCCCCATCATAGTCGTAGAACAGCGTGCACGTCGGGAATATGTACACCCAGTCCCACCGCCCTCGCGCATGGGCCAAATCCAGACCCTGGAGGACCTCTTGTGCACCTAACCCGCAGAGATTGGCCAATGTGCAGACCGCATGTCCCTCTTCCAGAGAATCGAATGGAAAGGGTGCTTTCTGTGTCGTCGGCGGACGTCGTCGTTTTGGCATCTGGTATCTCCGTATAAGACAGGAAGAGGTCCAAGAAGAATATTCGAACGGTCCGTATGAAATTCCCATGATCGGACACGACGGTCCGGGTGCCTGTTCATTTTATTTCCATGGCGGTCTACGTTGGTCTCGACTTGTCACTCCTGTCCCCGGGCATCGCCCTGTTGGACTCCACGACCGACCAGTGGCACCTGTTCGGGTTTGCGCAGCGTCAACGTGAACATGGACTCCATCGACACCAAGAGAAGGTGACTGTCACGATGCTGCCTCCTATACCAAGTGCGATGTCGGCATCGAACAACGTACGATACGAGCATATACAGCACCATATTGTCGAGACCGTGTTGCGACCATTTGTACAGAGGGACGTGAGGATTGGGTTTGAAAGTTACGCATTTGGTGCCAGGAATGCGGGAAGTTCCTACAAACTCCAGGAACTCGGAGGTGTCGTGAAACATGCTATCTGGTCGGCATTCCCACATTGGAAACAATCGATGATCACGCCGACCCAGTGGAAAAAGAAAGTCGTCGGTAACGGGAAAGCATCCAAACAAGACGCCATCCGCCACATGCAGAGTCGGGACGTCCCCATCATGAAACTTCTCGGACTACGGGAGACCATCAGTGGACACGTTCCTAACCCGGCACAGGACATCGCAGATGCGTGTTGTATCGCACTGACTATTGTACAATCAATAAAGGAATGATGTCGGTCGAACCTGGTTCGCATGAGTTGTCGGCAGCTACCTTTGGATACACCCTTTTCACGATCTTGGCACTCTCGACCTGGTGCATCGTCGGATCGTTCATGCATGGGACACTCTATGCACCCTCCACCGTTGGAACTATCATGCACCGAGTCACGCCGCTGTTAGTATGCATGCTGTCGACGATAACGATCGTTTTGTTGTTTATCGATTTTTATTGAGAAGAAGTATAAAACCCCATCAATCACTCGTCGTCGTTGTCCATTTCATCGATGCGTAATTTGAGTACCCTTAACATGTCGACCCCGGTTCTGTCACCGGTCTGAATGGCCAAAAGTGCACGAGCACTACCCACTATTGATGCCATCAGAAAGCTATTGCGATTCCCGACCTTGTAGTCTGCCAACCGCTCGGTTAATTGGTACATGTTTTCATCACGAACCTGGTGATACATGAAGCGATCTATAAACGCCCTTGCTTCCTTTGATTCAATCACCATTGGAAATGATCCGATTGCGCCTTTTAAATTAGTCCGGTAATCGTTCAGCATTACAGGGGAGTTTGTAAGTAGTCTCGAGAGTGTACGCATCAAACGGTCCGTTATGTACTGTATTAGGCGTCCATGAGGAGAAAAAGAACTATCGTGTGTCTCTTTCTCGAATGCAGTACCGTTTGGATAGCCCCAGACTTCCGTCAATATCAGAAATGGTTTGATGTATACACGTTCATCAGGTGTTAGCACCATGGCCAACCCCCCTCGAATGGGATCCTTTGAGTCCATTAGATCTGAAATGTAAAGATCTTCTTCGTCGTAGTCGGTTTCCTCCGTACCACTATGACATCCAAATATATCGTCGTCGTCATCGTCGTCATCCACATCGTGTCTGACGTTCCCAACATCGTCCTCTTCGACGATGCCTGGGGCGAAACGTCGGGCTATGTACTCGACGTTCTCTTTCTTGCGTCTCTTGTCGTGGGGGAGACATTGTCTGCAATCCGCCCGCATCCACTCTTGTAGATCGTTGTTGCTCAGTTTGCTCAGTTGGTTCGCTATCGTTTCCTTGCTGACATTACATTCTCTCTGTAAACATTCACTAAGGACAGCATCCACCGACATCTATCTATTTATTTATTATGTGACTACTACTATGAGTGTATGGTATGACTACGTGTATTTGGAAATTCACACACGTGTGTAACCGGAGAGATTCTTCAATTAAGAGACATCTCCAGGAAAAGACAAAGACGTAGACATTGGATGGCCTCTGGGTCTCCGATGATGAGTTCGAGACTATTCATAATTATCTGGGAAGAAAAGGTCGGGGGATAATATAATGAAGTCAGTGACGGCACGGAATGTGCTGGGGTCGGACATGAGTCTACCGCTACCTTGAGCGAAACGTCGGGCTATGTACTCGACATTCTCTTTCTTGCGTCTCTTGTCGTGGTCGAGACACTGTCTGCAATCATGCTCCCGCATCCACTGTTGTAGCTCGGGGTTGCTCAGTTTGCTCAGTTGGTTCGCTATCGTTTCCTTGCTGACATTACATTCTCTCTGTAAACATTCACTAAGGACAGCGTCCACCGACATTTATTTATTTATTGGGTGAATACTACTAAAGGTGTGAATGAATGAGAGCGATACAATATAATATCGGAACATGGAAATTTCCATGTACGTATTCCGAACATGTTGCCACGACATATTGTCGTTGGGTCACGATAAAATTGGATACAGGATACTGTAACAGTGACAAATGTCTTCGCCTTCCAAAAGACTTTGTCAGAAGCCGTCATTTCCGTTCGATTCCATGGAAGAAGGTCGAGTGATCTGTCATCTCGCCAATCTATGCGGTCTCCGAGTCAAATGCGTGGTCGACAGCATCGACCTTGCACGGGCCAATGGTCGGTGGGACTGGATGCACACGTTTCCAAACATGACGCTCCTCCTCGATTATGATGGCAGTTACTTTCATGGTCCCGACCGAGTGTCACGTGATCGGACCAAAAGCCTCGAAGCCGTGAACAGCAACCCAAACGTGATGGCCGTTCGTGTCCGTATGGGGGCGGCAGCGCCACTCGGAACGATGGACCACCATCGGATTCATGTTCTGGATGTCCGTGACGGAGTGGGCCCTGAAGAGATCACATTGCGAATATCGACTGCACTCTCAATCCAGGTACCTTCGATGATCCGAAGCCAGGATGGAGACGGTCTACTGAACGATGTCATGTGTGTATCGAACGTGGGGTATCGGAAGAACTTCCAGCGTCTGGTCGAATTGAAAGACCGTCAATGGGCCCAGCAGATGCTGATGATCCATGGTGCCCGACAGCGCATGGCACTATACGTGGACACCGGACCGAGTGGCAGATGGATACCAAGCAACTGACCAGCTTCATGTGCGGTGGTGTCGCCTCCAAGGTCGACAGCGCCGGGTTCTGGACAGGGCTCGAGACGCTCCGGACCGAGTGGCAGATGGATACCAAGCAACTGGTCAGTTTCATGTGCGGTGGTGTCGCCTCCAAGATCGATAGCGCCGGGTTCTGGACAGGGCTCGAGACGCTCCGGACCGAGTGGCAGATGGATACCAAGCAACTGACCAGCTTCATGTGCGATGGTGTCGCCTCCAAGATCGATAGCGACCGTTTTGTAGTTGGGATGCGACAACTGCGAGATGGTATTGGACAGGCATTGACACTACGTCTGATGCGGAAAAACGACAGTTTCGTTCGGCACATTGTATCTCCACAGTTTGTCGATGCGGTGATCGGTATTGTTCGGTGCTGCAAAGAGGAATCAGTGGTGCCCATGGTAGTTTTCCGTGCACCGTACGTCTGTAAGAAGGAGACGATGTATGCTATCTACGAGGCACTCTGTGTTCCCGGAATGGACGTCAAATCGTTTATCAATAGTTGCCGAGTATCACCGTACCGGTCCAAACAACACAGAGTGGTGGAACTTCTTTCTCGTTCATGAATTTATGAATCGTTTCATATTCCCTATCAAACGGGTTCGACTAGTATACTGTACGCGGTATCAAATTCTTCGGGAACGATGTTGTTGTGGTACTCGAGTCTAATTCCGTCTAGATAAAACTCATTCAGGTTAGGGGGCAGAACGTCCACCGTCGAGGGTCGGAACGGGTGAATGAATTTCAGTTTGACCAGATTGGGAGGTAGGACCCCCGTCACAAACTCTTGGTGGACAGGATTTTTAAATATCAGTTCTTCTAGGGAATGTGGCAGTACGTCCGGCAATATGGGATCCTCTTGAGGGTCGTAACTTAACTCCAGTTGGGTTAAATTGGGGGGAAGTACACCTGGTACGATTGACTGATAGAATGCCTCACCAAGGTTCAGTTGGGTCAGGGACTGGGGCAAGAAACCCGCCGATATGGGTTGGTTGAAACGGGTCCACCCACCGCCGACGAATGCCAGTTGTACCAGGTTGTGGGGCAGCACACCCTCGACCAATGGTTGGTTGAATTCGGATCCGAACGTCAGGTGGGTCAGGTTTTCACTGAAAACGCCTGGCAATAGGGGTTGGTTGAAATCGCCGAGAAATGTCAGGTGGGTCAGGTTATCATTGAATATGCCTGGCAATAGGGAGTGGTTGAATAAATATCCAAACGACAGGTGGGTAAGGCTGACAGGAAATGGCACCAGGGGTTGGTTGAAAGAAAGACCAAATGACAGGTGCATCAGACCGTCGGGAAAGAGACCTGGAGACAGGGGTTGGTTGAAATTGGGGCCGAATGACAAGTGGGTCAGATTTTCAGGCAAAATACCGGGCATCACGGGGTGATCGAAATGACCTCCAAGTGTCAGGTGGGTCAGTTTTTCAGGCAACAAGCCTGGCACCAGGGGCTGGTCGAAATCACCGTTAAACACAAGGTGGGTCAGTGTGTCTGGTAATACACCCGACTCCATGGGCTGGCTGAAACACCAATCAAAGGTCAGGTGGGTCAGGTTAGGAGGCAGCAGCTGCGCGAATGATCCTTCGAATTGTTCGATATGCATTTGTCTGACCAAAGCACGACGCTCCGGAGACCAATCAAATACCCTTGCACCCCACACTCTTCGCGTGATCATATTGGGATCCGTGCGAGCACGTACTACACGACTTGTTGTACTCAACTGCCCGAGGTCAGGAGTGGGTATGAAGGTGGTGAGGTAGGAAAACAGTCTCTGATCCGATGGGAGGCGGGACGTGAACTTGTCGGCAATGTACTCGCAATTCTCTGTCTTGCGTCGCTTATCGTGTTTGACACACGCTTTGCAGTTTATTCTGAGCCACTCTTGGAGCTCGGGGTTGGTCAGGTGGTTCAATTCTGTCTTGATCTCCTCCTTGCTTTTGTGGCAGTTTCTCTGCAGACATTCACTTAGAACGGCGTCCACTGCTGACAACATGATCTATCTCCTTTATTGTATATGGGGGGGG
>JGI20152J14361_10000400_pt1 | contig 31922 bp, 29 predicted proteins | sample COG_02_FD_14361 | JGI IMG/M metagenome (IMG submission 14361)
GTTGCTTAGTATAAAAGATGGAGAATCTTTTAGCTATTTTAAGTAAAATTTAAATTAAAACGTCATTGCGAAGGGAGCATGACTGAAGCACTCCTTTTATTTGAACTAAAAATCAACAGATGGCTTCGTGTCTCGTAATGACGTTTAATTATTAATATAAACAATTTAGGCGCCTGCCTGCCTGCAGGTAGATTACCTAAAGGTCCGGTTTTATGTTACAATATTTTGCGAAAAGCAAAAGAATTTCTACTGCAATCCCTAACGCAAATTAGAACTTTAAATCACCTCCATCATACGTTTTAAACAAGAGAATTTAAAACTTTAAAACAATATCTTTTTTTACTAATCTTTTATGGACGAATATATAGACATTGTAGATGAACACGGAAATCCAACAGGAAAGTCTGAATTAAAATCAGTGATTCACAAAAAAGGCTATTATCATCACACCGCTCATATTTGGTTTTATACTACCAATGGTGATATACTATTATCGCAGCGTTCAGCAAAAAAAACAATTTATCCATTAATGTGGGACGTTTCAGTTGCTGGACATATTGATGCTGGTGAAACTCCTAAACAAGCCGCAATTAGAGAAACTGAAGAGGAAATTGGGTTAACTATTTCTGAGTTTGATTTACATAAGATTGGTGTTTTTGAATGTTTTCAAACTTATGACAGTGGGATTATAGATCACGAATTTCATAATACGTTTATAGCTGAATTGAATAATCCACTATCGAAACTAGTTCTTCAAGAGGAAGAAGTTGAATCTATCAAATTAGTATCTTTTGATGCGTTTGAAGCACTCATTAAAAACATTGACACTAACAATAATCATTTTGTGCCTTCAAATAAATTTTATTATGAATTTGTAATACGAAGCATAAAGAAAAATTTCAACAATTGACTTTAATACTTTTAGCCATTGCCCTCTTTTCGTAATCATTTTATAAATAAAGTTTGAGATAAGTATGAAAAGGAATCGAAACGACTACTCCTCTATAGTTTTATTTTAGGTGCCCTGTCTTCTCTATTCATAGGCATTGTTTTATCCAGAAAAGCTATTAAAAAGCATTAAGAATATTCTAATTTTAAGGTCTAAATAGTTATGTCCAAATATGATTAATCTGATCAATTAAAATTTACTTTTTTAATAATTTTATCCAACTTAACATGTAATTCAAATTTTTTTAAATAAAACAGAGTATAGAAAATTCATATATTTACTATTAATTAATTCTAGGGACTTATGGGTAAAGTTTTCAAAGCCAACGTAAATGATACTTTTGATTTTGAAATTAAAAATGATGAAATTTTAAATCTTGATACAGTAAAAACTTCAGACTCACAGTATCACATTCTTCAAGATAATAAATCATTTAAAGTTGAAATTAACAAAGCAAATTTCAATACAAAATCATATCAAGTAAAAGTCAATAATAATCTATATAGTATTAATATTTTTAATGACTTAGATATTCTTATTAAAGCAATGGGATTCGCCATTGGATCAACAAAACATGTAAATTCTATTAAAGCCCCAATGCCTGGTCTCATACTAGAAATAAGTGTAAGCGTTGGTCAAAAAGTAAAAGAAGATGAGCCTCTACTAATTCTTGAAGCTATGAAAATGGAAAATAGTATTACCTCTCCAAGAGACGGAATTATAAAATCCATTTCCGTAAATAAAACAGATGCTGTTGAAAAAAATCAATTGCTAATAGAATTTGAATAACTATGAAAAAAATACTTATTGCCAACCGAGGAGAAATAGCCATAAGAGTCATGAAAACAGCTCAAAAAATGGGTATAAAAACAGTGGCGGTTTATTCTACAGCAGATAGAAATGCACCACATGTTAAGTTTGCAGATGAAGCGGTTTGTATCGGTGAGCCTCCTTCAAACCAATCCTATTTAAGAGGAGACAAAATTATTAAAGTCGCAAAACAACTTCATGCAGATGCTATACATCCTGGCTATGGTTTTTTAAGTGAAAATGCTTCCTTCGCTGAGTTATGTGAAGAAAACAATATCATTTTTATTGGCCCACGCTCTAAAGCCATTAAAATAATGGGGAGCAAATTGGCAGCAAAAGAAGCTGTAAAACACTATAACATTCCCATGGTTCCGGGGATTGATGAAGCTATAACGGATTTTAACAAAGCAAAAACTATTGCCAAAAACATTGGGTTCCCTATTTTAATAAAAGCTTCAGCAGGAGGCGGCGGAAAAGGGATGCGTGTTGTTGAAAAAGAAAGTGATTTGGAATCACAAATGAATCGTGCCATTAGTGAAGCCACTTCTGCATTTGGTGATGGTTCTGTTTTTATAGAAAAATATGTAACCTCACCACGTCATATTGAAATCCAAATAATGGCAGACTGCCATGGTAATATTTTACATTTTTTTGAGCGTGAATGTAGTATTCAACGTCGTCATCAAAAGGTCGTTGAAGAAGCACCTTCATGTATTTTAACTCCAGAATTGCGAAACAAAATGGGAGAAGCAGCTATTAAAGTTGCTAAATCTTGTGATTATTTAGGTGCAGGAACGGTTGAGTTTTTATTAGACGCGAAACATAATTTTTATTTCTTAGAAATGAATACACGTTTGCAAGTAGAACATCCTGTTACAGAATTAATCTCTGGTGTTGACTTAGTCGAACTACAAATAAAAGTAGCTCGCGGTGAAGCACTTCAAATAAAACAAGCCGATTTAAAAATTAACGGTCATGCATTAGAATTGCGTGTTTACGCTGAAGACCCTCTAAACGATTTTCTTCCAAGTGTAGGGCATTTAGAGGTTTATAAAATCCCCAAAGGAGAAGGTATACGTGTTGATAACGGATTTGAAGAAGGTATGGATATTCCTATTTATTATGACCCCATGCTTTCTAAATTAATCACTTACGGAAGTACCCGTCTGGAAGCGATTCAGCTTATGATTAAAGCCATTGACAACTATCATATTGAAGGAGTAAAAACAACACTTCCCTTTGGGAAATACGTTTGTGAAAACAAGGCATTTCGGTCAGGGAATTTTGATACACATTTCGTTAAAAACTATTATTCTCCTGAAGCTTTGAAAGCAGAAACTGAAAACGAAGCCAAAATAGCAGCTTTAATAGCTGTTAAACACTATATAAAAAATCAGAAATTACTAAGGTTACCAATTAAGTAAGTATAATTGAATAGGCAATTAAGGCATCATGTAACTTTACAACAAACAACTCAACAAGAAAAATGGGCTCTAAAATAAACAAACTAAACGAACGCATTGCACTAGCACATTTAGGAGGCGGACAAGAACGCATAGACAAACAGCATTCTAAGAAAAAATTAACTGCAAGAGAACGTGTTAATTATTTAATGGACGAAGGTTCTTTTGAAGAAATTGGAATTTTGGTAACCCATAGAACCACCGATTTCGGCATGGAAAATGAAATGTATTTTGGTGATGGTGTTATTACAGGATACGGTACTATAAATGACAGGTTGGTTTATATTTACGCGCAAGATTTTACTGTTTTTGGAGGTGCTTTATCTGAAACTCATGCCGAAAAAATTTGTAAAATTATGGATATGGCAGTCAAGGTTGGTGCTCCTATTATCGGCTTAAATGACTCTGGTGGCGCTCGTATTCAAGAAGGGGTTAGATCACTTGGTGGGTATGCTGATATATTTTATAGAAACGTACAAGCATCTGGCGTAATCCCGCAAATTTCAGCTATTATGGGACCTTGTGCTGGTGGCGCCGTATACTCCCCTGCTATGACCGATTTCACTTTGATGGTAGAAAACACAAGTTACATGTTTGTGACTGGACCTAATGTTGTAAAAACAGTAACTAACGAAGAAGTAAGTAGTGAAGATTTAGGTGGTGCCTTAACACACGCTTCAAAATCTGGAGTAGCACATAAAACGTCTGCGCATGATATTGAATGTTTAGAAGACGTAAAAAAGCTATTGAGTTATCTGCCCCAAAACAATACGGAATTACCAGAAAATATTCCTTTTAAACCTGAAGAAGAATTAAGAGACGTTTTATCTGATATTGTTCCAGATAATCCAAACAAACCTTATGATATGCATGCTGTAATATCTGGGATTATTGATTCTGATTCGTTTTATGAAATCCATAAAGATTATGCAGAAAATATTATTGTAGGTTTTGCTAGATTAGGTGGACGAAGTATTGGAATTATAGCAAACCAACCCATGTTTTTAGCTGGAGTTTTGGATGTAAATAGCTCTAAAAAAGCAGCTCGTTTTACACGTTTTTGTGATTGTTTTAATATTTCATTACTGGTTTTAGTTGATGTTCCAGGCTTTTTACCAGGTACCGATCAAGAATGGAACGGTATCATAGTGCATGGTGCTAAACTATTATACGCACTCAGTGAAGCCACAGTGCCCAGAGTGACCGTTATTACACGGAAAGCATATGGAGGGGCTTATGACGTCATGAACTCTAAACATATTGGTGCTGATTTAAATTACGCATGGCCAGGCGCAGAGATTGCAGTTATGGGTGCAAAAGGAGCAAGTGAAATTATTTTTAGAAAAGAAATTGCTGCAGCCGAAAATCCTGAAGAAAAATTAGCTGAAAAAGAAGCCGAATATGCTGAAAAATTTGCAAATCCATATAGAGCTGCTAGACGCGGGTTTATAGATGAAGTCATTCTACCAAAAAATACACGACGCAAATTATTAAAGGCCTTTGCTATGCTTGAAGATAAAAAAGTAGATACACCAAAAAGAAAGCACGGAAATATACCGCTATAAAAAAGGAGCCTAATAAATTAGACTCCTGATTTTACTTCAATTTGTGAACTTTTAAAAAAGTTCTTAATTAACCACAAATAAACTTGTTTCATCAACTAAAATCAATTTGAAACACAACCAACCCAGTATATCAAATAATAATTTTAATCAAACCTTAAATACAAAAAACAAGCAGATTTTTTTTGTTGATTAATTCATTAATAATAGCTTTTATAAAGATCATATATTTAGATGTATTTTAAGCTACTACTGGTTACGCATTCATTACTCAAATTTATAAAACGCATAAAAAAGTATCAACTTAATTCATTATTCTTCAAAGTATCGGAAAAAGTACTCTGCAAAAATTCAAGAAGAGTCATGTCTTTTTTAGAAAGATTCATTTTTTTAGATATCCTGTAACGCCTGCTTTCAACAGATCTAATAGTGGTGTTTAGAAATACAGCAATTTCTTTATTTGTAAATCCCATAAACAAATAATAGCAAATAATAATTTCAGGTTTGTTTAGTTTTGGGTAATTTTCTTCAATTTTTCTAAAAAACGCAATATTAAGATTATTAACCAGGTCTAAATGGTTTTCACTTTTGTCTAATAGCGTTGAGGAATTCAGATGTAAATTTTTATATAAATTTTTTATTTTTTCTTTTTGATGATCAACACTTCCTGTTCTTGATATTTGTTTAACTTCTTTCTTAAGGTTTTGAATATATTCTTCTAAACCATAAACCTTTACGCCAAGTTGTTCATTATTAGTTTTTAAGAATAATAAACTATTCTTTATATCGAGATTATGCTCTTCTAGTTTCTTTTTTTGTTTCCAATAGTAAACAAAAATTAATAAACTTAATAATAGCAACGCTAGAACGGAAAATCCAGCTACAATACGATTGAAAGCTTTTTTATCGTTTTGCACTATTAACTCAGATTCAGCTGTAATTAATGAATCATTTACTTTAAAACTTGCTTTCACAGTTCTATTAAACAGCCTATTTTGAACAAATATTAATGAATCAATGTAGGTCTTCGATTTATCTATATCGCCAAGATACTTATTGGTATCAGCATATAATCTATAATAATTTTTCAAAACATCTTCAGACATATAATCCGTCAATTTGGTTGATTTTTCTAAATAAAAAAGCGTTGAATCTATTTGTTTTTTATTAAAAAAGAAATCACCAAAAGATTTATTTATNCCTGCCTCAAAATTGAAGTAATTGTATTTTACAATAGTAGAGTTATTTTTTAATCTTTTAAATTCCTTGAAATACTTACGTGCATTTTCCAAATCGTTCAGATAAATATAATTCGAAGTAAGCATATAAAGTGCAAACATATAGTAGTAAGCATCTTCATTTATGCTTTTGTACGTATCAAGTTCACTTAAGAGTAATATATTAGATGCTTTATATTCACCATCAAGATACTTTGCATAGGCTCTAACCTGTAAAACTTCAATAGCACCGTATTCATAATCGCATTTTTTGTAATAGGTTATTGCCTCATCTAAGTATCTAAAAGCTGAACGATCTTTTTTTATGAAATATAAATTTAAAAAAATATCAATACTTGCTTTTCCAGCAACACAAAAATTATTTTCTTTTTTAGCGTACTTAAGTGTCAAAATAATGCACTGGTGTTGCATTGTGTATTCATTTAAATCATCGTAAATAAGCGATTTTATTGAATAATAATCTGCAACTCTGCCAGGTATATTTTTTTCAATAGGTTCAGGAATAGCGTCAAGAAAGGATAATGCCTTTTTAGAATCAGCATCTATATGAACATCAGCAGAATCAACAAATTGAAAGTAATCGTTATCTACTTGACCAAAAGCAGTCAAACCATAAATAAAAAAACACAAACAGAGACTTGTTATTTTGATAGTTAAATTGATTTTTAGTATTAATTATGATTCCTAAATTGTTGGAGTAATAACAACGCTAAAGTATAACAAATTAAAATAGAATACGTAAAGTATTACAAGTAATATAACTAATTAAATAATAGAATGCATTTTTAAATTTGAAATATCATAGTTTAAACAACACAGAAAACTCAGCATTTACAGTGTTATGCCCACCGTTAGGCTGTTTCAATTCAAGATTTGAAGTATGCCTGAAAGAATGTCTAAAATCAAATTGTAGTTTATTGATCTCATAAGATAACCCAAAACCAAAAACATCTGAAAACGCAAAACCTTTAGCAATTCGTTCTGTAGCTTTATCAGAAACCATAGGCCCTGCGCTACCAATAGCATAAGTACTAATGCCATTATATATTTTATATCTTACAATGAAGCCGCAGTTTAAAACGTATTCTTTTAAAGTGCGCTTTTGCATGTATAGCTCTGTGAGTTCTTGATAGTTTTTTGCATCACTAGGCTTAACATAATATTTATTTAATAGTTGATGCTCGATGACATTGTAACTAGGCTCTAAATTAACTTCGAATGCCCAATTTTGTTTGTTTTTAATTCTATAATTTATTTGAGTTTTGTAGAACGTGACCTCGTGGGTGTAATCGCTGTCATTAAATGGAAATTTATTTTGAGAACCCGTACCGTAAGTAAAACCTAGCTTTAAATTTTCTTTTTTAATTTGAGCATGCCCACAATAAGAATTAGCTATAAAAACTAAGACCATAAAAAAAGAAATCTTAAATTTTTGCCTCATTAAAAATTATTTAGATCTAACAACCTGTGCATTGTACATAAATGATTCTCGCCAACGCTCAAAGCGGTTATCAAACGTTTCTGAAAACACTAAATATTGACACTTGCCTATACTTTCAGGAGTTCGAGTTATTTCTCCAAGGTTATTATTTCTAAACAAAAATTCTGCATCTTCAATAATAAACATTTGCAACCTATTCAAATTTATTCCGTTAAGAAAAAATATTTTATTTAAACGCTTAGGTGTTGCAATAACAATATCTACACCTGCGTAAATTTCTTCACGTTGCGTATCCATACTTTTTTCATCATAGGCACAATACACTCGTAAATCTGTACCTCTTAGAAACGCTTTAAATTCTAATTCTAAATCTAAAGCAGCTTGTTTATCTTTTACAAAAATTAAAGCTCTAGGAGCATCTTCAAAAGCTTCTCCTTTTAGTTTTTGAATTACGCTAAGTATTATACTCGTAGTTTTACCAGCTCCTTTAGGTGCGATACAAAACAAACTTGCACCTCCTTTTATTTTTGATAAAATTGATTTTTGGAGGACTAAGGGTTCGTCAAAACCTTTGTTTTCAAGCGTGTCCTTTAAAGGTTGAATGAGTTTTTTAAATGGCATAAATGGAATGTCTTAATACCGTGCAAATATAGTATTAATACTTCTATCTAAAACTGTTTAAAATAATAAGGCACCCATTTCTGAGTGCCTTTGTGATACATATAATTCATTCTATAAACTAGAACTCTAAATCTGCTACCAAATCGAATTCATCATAAATAGCTTTATCTTTTAAACCATCAAAAAAACTTGCAGAGCCATAACGCACATCATACTCCGTTCTGTCTACCTTTAAAGATGCCGTTGCTTTGCTTCCGTAAATTGAAATAGTAAACGTTACGGGATTTGTTTTGCCTTTAATAGTTAACTCACCTGAAACCGCATAAGCATTTTTACCTGAAGCAGTTACATCCTTAAAAACTAAAGTAGCTGTTGGATAGTTTGCAACACCAAAAAAATCATCAGATTTTAAATGACCATCAAGTTTTCCTTTATACTCTCCCTCTAAATCAGTTGTATTTATTGTGGTCATATTTATCACGATTTCACCACCAGTTAATTTTTCATCTTCAAAAGTTAATGAACCTGATTGAATAGCTATAGTACCTTCATGAGAACCAGTTACTTTGTAGCCTTTCCAAACGACTTCACTTTTATCCGTTTTTATTTCTTTTTTATTTTCTTCAATAGTAGTAAAAGAAAATGCAGTAAATGTTACCAATGCTACAATAGCAAAATTTTTAATTGTGTTTTTCATTTTTAATTAAGTTATTATTATACGGCAAATATCTGACGAATTAGTGATAAATATAATAAGATAGATTATAAAATAATGTTAAACTAGTTTAACATTATTTTATTCCAGTAGAAGTTGTCCTTTAATTTTACTCAAAAATTCTTTCGTGACACCTAGGTATGAAGCTATCATATACTGCGGAATACGTTGATCTATTTTGGGGTATTGCTTTTTAAAATAAAGGTATCTGTCTTTAGCTGAAAGACTAAAGTTTCTAATCAATCGTTTTTGTGAAGCTACAAACGCCCGCTCTATTATGAGTCTAAAAAAACGTTCTAGTTTTGGGATTTCACTATATAAGTCTTCAATATCATCATTAGAAAACATGATAAATTCTGTGTTTTCTATACATTGTACGCTAAAATCTGCCGGGGTTTGAGTAATAAAACTCCCCAAATCTGAGGCCCACCAATCTTCAATTGCAAACATGATTATATGCTCCTGCCCTTCTTCATCAACAAAAAATGTTTTGGTACATCCGGAAATCACAAAACATTCATATTTACAAACATCACCTTGCTGGACAATGTATTGTCCTTTTAAATACTTTCTATAGGACACTTTAGAGGTAAGAAAGGCTTCCTCGTCAGCTGTTAAATTAACATGTTTATTTATGTAATCTAAAAGGGCCTGATGTTTCATTTATATGAATTTGTAAAGTATCAAATTTAACAATAATAACATTGTGTTAATAGATGATTATTGAGTTATTATAGAATTTAATTCGCCTACTTTTGCACCATGCAAAAACCCCAAGAGTTTAAGTATGAATTTGTAGCCTTAATGGCTTCTTTGATGTCCATTGTAGCCTTGTCGATTGATGCTTTATTGCCTGCTTTACCAGAAATTAGTAATGCCTTAGGTGTTACAAATCCTAATGATAATCAGCTATTAATAACCATGATTTTTTTGGGACTTGGTTTTGGACAACTTTTATTTGGACCACTTTCAGATAGCTTTGGAAGAAAGCCTATTGTTTTTATTGGTTTTATAGTGTTTATTATTGCTAGTATTATTTGTGTGACTACCAACAATTTTGAGGTAATGATTATTGGAAGAGTACTTCAAGGTATCGGTTTATCATCTCCCAGAAGTTTGGCACTATCCATGATACGAGATTCATACAGTGGTGATTATATGGCTAAAATAATTTCAATTGTAGTTATGTTTTTCATTTTAATTCCGGTGGTTGCTCCAACTCTTGGTCAACTTTTAATGACCTTTTTTAATTGGGAATCTATTTTCTATTTCAATTTATTATTTGGTGTCTTCATAATGATTTGGTTCTGGAAACGGCAACCTGAAACCTTAATTAAAGAAAAACGAATAAAGTTTTCATCTCATCTTTTTATTGATGGCACAAAAGAATTCTTTAAACATAAAGAAGCGGTGGCATTTACATTTGTATCGGGTTTTATTACTGGATCTTTTATGGTGTATTTAAGTACTTCTCAACAAATTTTTCAAGTCCAATATAATTTAGGAGACCTATTTCCTTATATTTTTGCAAGTTTAGCTATATCGATAGGACTCGCTACGTATTTGAATAGTCGTTTAGTTGTTAAATATGGCATGATGCGAATATCATATGCAGCTTGTATCGCTTATGCAGCAATTTCAGTTTTGTATGTTATTTTATTTTGGTCTGGAAATAATCCTAGCGTTGGTATACTAATTGGGTTCTTTGCTTTACAGTTTTTTGCTGTTGGTTTTCTCTTCGGAAACTTAAGGGCCATAGCCATGCAACCTTTAGGTCATATTGCAGGAATTGGTGCTGCGATAAATGGATTTATTTCTACAGTTATGGCGGTTCCTATTGCGAACTACATAGGTGGTTTTGTTACAGACTCTGTGTTACCTCTATTCATTGGGTTTTCTCTATTTGGTATTATGTCCTTATTGGTTTTTGTTATTTTAAAGCGGAAAACTAAAGTTATAACTGGTTGATTTTCGGATTCATTAAATTATATTTATTTGATTAACCAAAAATTATAAACTCAGCTTATCGCACATCATATTTAAATTATTTAGACCAAATACTGTATCCTGAACCACTTTTTAATTCTATCCAAGTTCCTGACGGTATATAAGGGGCATCACCAATTTTAATTAATAGTTTACTATCAATTTCAGCTACATAGTATCCAGAGGAGCCATTTATAGCTTCAATGACCTGCACAGAACTAGTAGCATTAATCCCCATTTCTTTTCTTATTAAAATAAATTCATCTATATCTTTTCTAAGTGAACCAGTAGTATCTGTGAAAAAATAATGATACCCCCAAATCATAGGAATTCCCGGATGGGTTAATAAATAGGCATATCCTTTTGTTAATTCATTTACGTTTTTTGAAAATAAATTATCACAATCCGTCCTATTGATACAACCTGTATCATGGTTATCTAAAAAAGTAATAGACTTGTTTCCATACCCACTCTCTCTAGCTAAGGAATTATTACTTTCTAATAAGGAATAATCTTTATTTACTATAGCATCACCTAATTTATACTTTAAGGCAAAATCAAAAGCAGCTGATTCTTCTGTTAAAATATTTGAAGTTGTAAATTTGGTATTATCTATCCATCCTTTTAAAGCATTTATATCACCATCCCAGTATTCGCCTACAGATAAATAATAGGGAGTAGATTGATTATATTCTCCGATGTATTTGGCTGGTAAACCTTTAACAAAATCGTAACGCCAAGAATCAAAACCAAGCGCTTTTAATCTGATGAAGTAATCTTTAATACCATTTTGAACTTCCAAACTTTTGTGGTTTAAATCTCTTGCGCCTCCCCAACTTTCACCTTCGTCAAGATCCCCACAAGGTTTAGTGCCAAATGCATTAGGGTCAGTGAAACCTTCATCATCTATACAAATAGATTCACAAGACCATGCTGGTTCAGTAAAATCCGTCCAATTAGATGTGCCAATCCGATGATTAATAACGATGTCTGCCATGGGATGCATCTTTCTTGATTTCATAGATGTAATTAAGGATTCTAACTCCTCCTTTGTTCCATGTTCTGAATTAAAATCAAATAACTTACGTGGGTGATATCCCATTCCTTCACCCTCACTTGGTGGTGGAAGCCAAATGGCATCAATATGTGCATTGGAAAGTCCAACAATTTTATCTTCAAAAAAATCGTAAAAAGAATTATAATTACTAGTTTTTGAATCTGAATAACTATCCCACCAAAACGCTTGCATCATGACATCGTTATAAGGATTGTTATCTGCAAAAACACTTGTTCCTTTATCTGTAAATACTTCTTCTTGTTCTGTAATTTTATCATTTTTACTGCATGCTGATATTGCAATAATTATATATCCAAATAATAATAATTTTTTCATAAGTCAATAGTTTTCTTAAATATATAAATTTTTAAATTCTTAGTTTAAAGAAGAACTAGCTAAATATAGGAAGTACCTTAACGTTAAACAAAAATCTAAATTTTAGCTTGATAAGTGTATAAGTCATAATATCTACCTTCTAAACTAATCAAATCATCATGCGTGCCGCGTTCTACAATACGACCAGCTTCTATAACTAAAATCTGGTCCGCTTTTCTGATAGTGCTTAATCGGTGAGCAATAACAATAGTTGTTCTGTCCTTTACTAACTCGTTTAAACTTTTTTGAATAAGTGTTTCACTTTCTGTATCTAAATTTGATGTGGCTTCATCTAAAATAATAATTTTAGGGTTTGCTAAAATAGCACGTGCAATGGCTAATCGCTGCCGTTGTTGTCCTCCTGAAAGCTTTACACCTCTTTCTCCTATTAATGTCTCTAAACCATCTTCAAACCTGTCAGTAAATTCATTTACATAAGCTGCTTTCACAGCATTTTGTAATTCAGTTTCTGTGGCATTTGGTCTTGGGAACATAATATTTTCCTTGATAGTGCCTTCAAATAAAAATTCATCTTGTAATACCACACCTAAATATTGGCGGTAACTATTCAATTTAACTTTTGATAAATCTTGATTATCAATAGTAACTTTACCTGATTTTGGGTTTAAAAATGTAGCCGACAATCCTGCAATAGTGGATTTACCAGAACCTGAACTCCCAACTAAAGCAGTTACAGAACCTGCTGATGCTTTAAAGTTGATATTATGAAGCACTTCTTTCCCTTCTTCATATGAAAACGATACATCATCAAACGCAATATCGCCTTTTAAAGTTTCTAATTGTAGGCTTCGTTCTTGGTCATCTTCCTCTGCAGTCATATTCATCAGCTCTTCCGTTCTATCTAAACCTGCTAATGCTTCAGTTAATTGGCTACCTATATTACTCATTTGTACTATGGGTGCAATCATAAAACCAAGTATTAAAGTGAAGAATAAAAACTCTCCTGTAGTCATTTCACTTTGCATCATATAATACCCTCCAATAGCCATAATGCCTGTGGTTGCAACACCAATTAAAAATGTTGAAGAACTCGTCATTAAAGCAGTTGCTGTCAGACTCTTTTTTACATTCTGAAATAGTTTATCCACACCTTTTTCAAACACGATATTTTCTTGAGCTTCTGCATTAAATGCTTTTATAACTCTTACTCCAGCTAAAGTTTCAGTTAAACGCCCCTTAACTTCTGCATTTATTTTACCTCGTTTTCTAAAAATAGGGCGAATGTATTTAAAAGCCCTAAGTGCAATATATCCGAATATAGAAAGTGGCACAAACACGAAAAGTGTCATCCACGCATTTAGTTTTATTAAAATAATTAAGGATACTATGGCTGTAAAAGAACCCCCAACTAATTGCACCAATCCTGTACCTATAAGGTTTCTAACCCCTTCAACATCACTCATGATACGAGATACTAATGCTCCCGATTTTGTATTATCAAAAAAGCTAATAGGTAATGATAATACCTTTTTCTGAACCTGAGCACGTAATTCGCTTATTAAATATTGTGCTTGTACACTTAAAATACGCGTTAGTAAAAATGATGTAATAGCTTGAACAAAAATAGCCAATAACACAATGGTTATTAAATTATATAAAAGACTTGTATCCTTACTTGGCACGACTTCATCAAGTAAAATTTTACTTTGCCATGGTAAGATTAACCCAGACAAACTCCGGATGATTATTAAAACCAACCCAATAAACACTAATTTACGCCTAGGCCATATAATGGTTTTAAAGGCTTGTACCATGGTTACTTTATTTTTGATTTTGGATTTCGGGTTATCTTCTTTGAGGTGACGCATCTAAATGGTTCTTTATCGGTAAATTGAATGTAAAAATACTTAATATAGCTAGGATATAAATATTAAAATTAAAAACCACTCATATAGAGTGGCTTTAAAATTTCTGAAACTAACTCATAACACACTAAGTACGCTTTGCCTTTTTAGCGAGTTTTGCAGCTTTCTTTTCTTTAGGTGTTAAAATAGCCTCCTTTTTTACATTTTTCTTTGCATCTTTTGATTTTGCCATGATTATCTGTTTAGTGTTTATATTATTAAATACGCCTTAAGTACCAATCTGAACTTTACATGCTAGATGAGTAGCATACGGCTTAACTTTTGTTATGAATTTTATTTTGGGGTATTAACAAATATAATCTAAAGTTAATACTATTTTTATCCTTAATTTAACTTTTAAGAAAATTAATATTAGTTAATTATTATTTTTCAAATAACTTTTTAAGTTAAATGTAATTTAATAATAAATGGGCTTTGGTAAAAACTACCTAAACTTAGAAAGTGAAATTATTGCGATTAAAACGGTTGAACAACTAATTTTCTTAAAGGTAGAAAGTACTTTAATTAGTAATAATAAAAATAGTCCTTTCCCCAAAATTTCATATGAATAGATTTATGAGGCAGACTTTTTTTTGAAAAATAAGTTTTAGCTTAAGCCTTTTTGTTTATGATATTTACAACACATTATCCATAATATCCTGAACAACCTCAGGGTTCAACAACGTACTTATGTCTCCCAAATTACTAGTGTCTTTATGCGCAATTTTACGTAAAATTCGACGCATAATTTTACCTGAACGAGTTTTGGGTAAGCCATTTGTAAATTGGATTTTATCCAACTTAGCAATTGGGCCTATATGTTCGGTAATAATCTGATTAATTTCTTTTCTTAGGTTATTTTGGTCTCTAGATTCTCCTGTATCTTTTAAAATAACATAACCATAAAGCGCATTTCCTTTTACATCATGTGGAAAGCCGACAATGGCAGATTCTGACACTGCTGGATGTTCATTAATAGCATCTTCTATAGGTGCTGTACCTAAATTATGCCCCGAAACTATAATAACATCATCTACCCTTCCTGTTATCCTATAATAACCAACTTCATCGCGTAAGGCTCCATCTCCGGTAAAGTATTTATTTTTATATGCTGAGAAGTAGGTGTCTTTATAACGTTGATGGTTTCCCCAAATGGTTCGCGCTATACTTGGCCATGGGAACTTTATACATAGCCTACCTTCCACCTGATTACCTTTTAATTCTTTTCCATTTTCATCCATCAATGCGGGTTGAATACCAATAAACGGCAATGTTGCATAAGTCGGTTTTGTTGGTGTTACAAACGGAATTGGAGTAATCATAATACCACCCGTTTCAGTTTGCCACCATGTATCTACAATTGGGCTTTTCTTTTTGCCAATATTATCATTGTACCAATGCCACGCTTCTTCGTTGATAGGTTCGCCAACAGAACCTAAAACTTTTAATGATGATAAATCATATTTTTCAACCAACTCTAAACCTTCTTTTGCTAATGCTCTAATAGCAGTTGGTGCTGTATAAAATTGATTTACTCTATGTTTTTCTACAATCTCCCAAAAACGACCAAAATCAGGATAACTTGGCACACCTTCAAACATAACCGTTGTTGCTCCGTTTGCTAGTGGTCCATAAACAATATAACTATGTCCAGTAATCCAACCTATATCGGCCGTACACCAATACACATCATCTTCTTTATATTGGAAAACATTCTTAAACGTATAGGCGGTATGTACCATATAACCAGCAGTAGAATGAACCATCCCTTTTGGCAAGCCCGTAGAGCCTGATGTATAAAGAATAAATAATGGATCTTCAGCATTCATTATTTCTGCTTCACATATAGCGGAAGCGTTATCTAAAAGTGGTTGTAACCATTTATCACGTCCCGATTTCATATTAATATTTGTCTGAATACGCTTTGCAACTAAAACTGTTTCGATACATGAGCAATCTTCTAAAGCTTCGTCTACAATGCCTTTTAAATCGATGGTTTTGGCACCTCTATAAGATCCATCACTCGTTATAACCATCTTACAATCGGAATCGTTAATTCTAGTTGATAATGCTGTTGCGGAAAATCCTGCAAATACCACTGAATGTATAGCTCCTATTCGGGCGCAAGCCAAAACAGAAATAGCTAATTCGGGAATCATAGGAAGGTATATACAAACACGATCGCCTTTTTTAATACCTTGCTCTTTTAAAACATTAGCAAACTGATTTACTCTTGCGTGTAATTGATTATAAGTAATATGTTCTGATTCTTCTGATGGGTCATTAGGTTCAAAAAGAATGGCCGTTTTTTCACCTCGTGTTGCTAAATGCCTGTCAATACAATTCTCAGTAATATTTAATTGAGCGCCTTCAAACCATTTTACTTCGGGTTTTGAAAAATCCCAACTTAATACCTTATTCCATTTACGTTGCCACATAAAATGTTCTTCAGCTATTTCTTCCCAAAAATTTTCGGGTTCTCTAACGGATTTTCTATAAACTTGATAGTATTCTTCTAAATGTTTTATGTGGTAATTACTCATTGGTTTTCTTTTGAATTCTTAAATCCTATGATGTGCGTTCTAACTTAATAAAATATAAGGTAATACATTAAACTTTTTCTACGAACAACATAAATTTATCTACAGAAAAAGACTTTTATACATTAATGCGTAGCATCTCCTGCGCCACTTGGGATTCTTATATTTTCAACGATATCTTGCACCTCTTGAGGAGGGTCTGGTGTAAATCTCATAATAACAATAGAAACTATAAAATTTAAAAGCATTGCAATTGTACCAAAACCTTCAGGTGAAATTCCAAACCACCATTCACTTTTATCTGGCAACACATCATCAAACCAACCCAGCCTATATTTCACCATATATAATAGCATGGCAGTTATACCCACAACCATACCTGCGATAGCACCTTCTTTATTCATTTTTTTATAAAAAATACCTAAAATAATAGCTGGAAAAAATGAAGCTGCTGCTAAACCAAAGGCCAAGGCTACGGTTGCGGCAACAAATCCAGGAGGATTAATTCCAAAATATCCAGCAACACATACAGCTACTACTGCCGACAAACGTGCAGCAGCTAATTCATTTTTTTCGGAAATATTTGGGTTTATTATTTTCTTAATTAAATCATGTGAAACAGATGCAGAAATAACTAATAATAATCCTGCTGCGGTGGATAATGCTGCTGCTAATGCTCCCGCTGCAACTAAGGCAATAACCCAATCTGGTAAGTTTGCTATTTCTGGATTTGCTAAAACCATAATGTCATTATCTACTACTAATTCGTTTTTAGATTTATCAGCCACATATTGGATGTGTCCATCATTATTTTTATCCGTAAACGTAATTAAACCTGTAGTTTCCCATTTTTTAAACCACACAGGGACCTCAGCATAAGATTTATTTGAAACGGTCTCTATCATATTTGTTCTAGCAAAAACAGCTACTGCTGGAGCCGTAGTATATAAAATGACAATAAGCAATAAAGCTATACCCGCAGATTTACGAGCATCTTTTACGCGTTTTACTGTAAAAAACCGAACAATAACATGAGGTAAACCTGCTGTACCAACCATTAATGCTAATGTAATAGCAAAAACATCTACCATTGATTTTGAGCCCTCAGTATATTCNGCAAAACCAAGATCGGTACTTAAACCATCTAATTTATCCAATAAATAAGTTCCTGAACCATCTGCCAATGTACTACCAAAACCTAATTGAGGAATGGGATTTCCTGTCATTTGAATAGAAATAAAAATAGCAGGCACCATAAATGCAAAAATCAACACACAATATTGTGCCACTTGGGTATATGTGATACCTTTCATACCCCCAAGTACTGCATAAAATAATACGATAAGCATCCCTACTATCACACCTGTATTTATATCAACTTCTAAAAAACGAGAAAACACTAATCCCACACCTCGCATTTGTCCTGCTACATAGGTAAAAGACACTAAAAGCGCACAAATAACACCTACAAAACGTGCTGTATTAGAATAATAGCGGTCACCGATAAAATCGGGAACCGTAAACTTTCCGAACTTACGCAAGTAAGGTGCCAATAATAATGCTAAAAGCACATAACCACCGGTCCAGCCCATTAAATATACGGCACCATCATAACCTGCAAACGAAATAATACCTGCCATAGATATAAATGACGCAGCACTCATCCAATCGGCAGCGGTAGCCATCCCGTTTGCTAAAGGTGAAACGCCACCTCCGGCGACATAAAACTCCTTGGTAGACCCTGCTCTAGACCAAATGGCGATTCCTATATATAATGTAAATGTTATGCCTACTAAAATGTATGTCCAATTTTGAACCCCGATACCTTCTGCTAATAAACTATGCATCATAACCATATTTCTTATCGAGTTTATTCATTAAACGTACATATACAAATATCAAAACAACAAACACATACATGGAGCCTTGTTGTGCAAACCAGAAGCCCAATTTAAAACCTCTAATTTTAAAAGAATTGAGAGCATCTTTAAGTAGAATTCCAGCGCCAAATGACACTATAAACCATATAAACATTAAAATAAGAACATACCTTATATTCTCTTTCCAATAGGCTTTTGCTTTTTCTTTATCTGTCATAATTTAAGTTTGGTTATACTATTTTATAAAAAACTAAATTTAATGCTATTGAGGTAATTAGTGGGGTACAAATCGTTCAAAACAGGGTGTGTATGTATAAATTTCAAAAATCAATCTTCTTTAATTCGTTCTATATATCCTTTAATTTCTTTCACCACTCTCGGCGCCATTATTATTGTAGAAATCATCGTTGGAATTGCCATAAGTGCAAACACACCATCAATTAGGTTTAGCATCATACTAAAAGGTGTGGTTACGGCTAATATGATACTAATAATGTATATATAATTATAATAATGTTTCTTGTCTGCACCAATTAAAAACGACAAACATTTACTACCGTAATAGGCATAAGAGAACAATGAAGATACACTGAAAATTAAAACACAAATCATTAGTAAATAAGCACCATAACCTGGCATGGCATGGTTAAATGCAGAAGCCGTTAAACTAACACCATTATCTGAAGTAGTTTCCCAAACACCAGTGACCAAAATAGCCAAAGCTGTGAGCGTACACACTACTAAAGTATCTATCGCGGGCCCTAACATAGCGACTAAACCTTCACGAACAGGCTCATCGGTTTTTGCTGCACCATGGGCCATGGGTGCTGTACCAATACCCGCTTCATTAGAAAAGGCACCTCTACGAATTCCTAAAAGAATCAAAGCACCAAGAACACCACCAAAAAACGGCTCGCCTTTAAAATTTTCTGCAGCAAATGCATCTGTAAAAATCATCACGAAATATTTTGGAACAACCTCATAATTAGACATCAGAATAAACAGCACCAAAACAAAATACAAGATCACCATTGAAGGCACCATTTTAGAAGCTGCATTGCTAATTCGTTTTAAGCCACCAAGAATAATAACAGATGTTAGCGAAACTAATACCATAGCAATTATCGCATTAGAGGTAAAGCCAACTTCAACACCATTAGGTATAAGAACAATATCATTTATAGCCTGCGTTAACTGATTGGCATTTACAACTGGTAAAGCACCAAACATCCCTGCTAAACTAAACATAACCGCTAGAGGCTTCCATGATTTACCCAACCCTTCCATAATAAAATACATGGGTCCTCCTTGTAACTCTCCCGCACTATCTTTCCCGCGATACATAATAGCTAAAGTTGAAGTAAAAAACTTAGTAGACATGCCGACTAGTGCACTTATCCACATCCAAAACATGGCTCCCGGACCACCAACCGAAATAGCGACGGCTACTCCTGCAATATTCCCCATACCAATGGTAGAAGATAAAGCTGTTGTTAAGGCTTTAAAATGTGAAATTTGCCCTGGGTCATTTGGGTCGTCATACTTCCCTCGTAGTACTTGAATAGCATGACCAATATAACGAAATGGTAAAAACCTTGATAAAATTAAAAGATACAATCCGCCACCAATAAGCAAAACTACCAAAGGTATTCCCCATGCGTAATCTGAAAAGGTTTTAATGAGTTGCTCCATATTTATCATTATTTTATAAATATATCACTTTACAAACATTCTGAATCGATAATTTAAAAGTATATTTATCCTTGTTAAATTAACTTATGGCACAATCTAATCGCTTATATTTTATAGATGCCGTTAGAGCATTTGCTATATTAATGATGCTTCAAGGTCATTTTATTGATACGTTATTAGCACCAGTCTATAAAGACAAATCAAATACAGCGTATACCATTTGGTCTTATTTTAGGGGGATTACAGCTCCTACTTTTTTTACAATTTCAGGTTTAGTTTTTGCCTATTTACTATTGCGTGCTTATGCTAAAGGCAATGATAAACCCAGAATAAAAAAAGGGTTATTTAGAGGCTTACTACTTCTTGCCATTGGCTATAGCTTACGTATTAATGTTTTTAGTTGGCTCTCTGGATCTTTTAGTTCTTATTTTCTTGTCGTTGATGTGTTACAGTGTATTGGTGTATCATTAATTTTTTTGGTGGGTTTACATATTCTTTTTAAAAAACATAGTTATATTTTTTCTATTGTTCTATTTACCATAGGATGTGTTTGTTTCGTTACTGAACCGCTGTACAGAAACTTAACTTTAGATCATGTTCCACAAATCATTGGCAACTATCTAATAAAATCAAATGGCTCGGTATTTACTATTTTACCATGGTTTGGATATTCGGCTTTTGGTGCCTTTATTTCTACGGTATTTTTTAGACATGTGCATCGTGATCGCTTTAAGCTCTCTACAATTATCATCTTTTTTATTGTGGGTGGATTTCTTATTTATTATTCATCATGGTTTTTATTAAAGCTTTATGATGTAACGGATATAAAATTGTTTAAAATGAGCGCCAACTACAATTATCTATTTTCAAGACTTGGTGATGTATTAATGTTATTTGGTGTTTTTTATACTTTAGAGCAATTTTTAAAACAATCTATAATTGCAAGGATAGGTGAAAAAACATTATCCATTTATGTAATACATTTTATTTTACTCTACGGAAGTTTTACGGGCTATGGATTGAAAAAGTTTTTAAGTAATTCATTAGAACCGACTACTGCAATTTTAGGAGCTGTTCTATTTATGGTTGTGGTTTGTTTTATATCGTTCCATTATGCTAAAACTAATGCGTTTGTTTATAATTTGACACGAAAAATCATAGATACATTTAAAAACAGATAATATAGTTTACGATGAATACTTAGCAGTTAGAATTCGAAGATCAATTATCTTATTAATTAAATTTATGTTTAACTTTTAATCCTTTGGCAAAATCAAGTAAAAAGGAAAAGTGATTTTAAATTTAAGCATTCGCGATGTTTTTGCGTCAAGAATAGACCAAACCACCACGACCCACGACTTTTATTTGTTTAATAGCAGACAACGCGGTCGCTTTGTAACCTTTGGTGTTAGTTATGGTTTTAGTAAAGGTGAGGCCATGGAGTTTTCAGGTCAACGCAGGCGCTAGCCATTTTTCAAGTTTATAAAAAAACTTCGTAAAAATCTTCAAAACATGATAAAAGTAAGCTTTTGACTCTGTGATAATAGTAATTTTGTAGGATTAAAATTTTTCAAATTATCATATTATGAATGCGAAACTTTGTTTACTTTCCTTAACTATTTTACTAGCTGTAGTGGCTTGCAAACAAGCACCAAAAACAGCGCATACTGCCGAAACCGAAAATGTACATCACTGGAGTTATTCGGGTGAAACCTCTCCAGAACACTGGGTCGAAGTTGAAAAGAATTCCGATTGCGATGGAAAAAACCAATCGCCGATAAATATTATAAATAAAGATGCAGATTCTGTAAAAACTAAGGGCGATTTAAAAATTCAATATGCACCAACAACACTTTTAAGCGAAGTAGAAAATAACGGACACTCCGTTCAGTTTGATTTTGAAGCAGGCGATTCTATTAATTACAAAAACGAAACGTATCATTTAAAGCAAATCCATTTCCACGAACCTGCAGAACATAAAATAAACGGTGTTATTTACCCTATTGAAATGCACTTAGTACATGTTAGCAAAACGGGAAGTATTACTGTTTTAGGATTATTGGGTGAAGAGGGCGAAGAAAGCCAACTCTTTGAGTTTTTTGAAAGCTTTTTACCTCTTAAAAATGGGGCTAATAAGGAGATTCATCAAAAAATAGATTTATCTAGCTTGTTTTTAGAAGACAAACATTATTACTCTTATGACGGCTCATTAACCACGCCACCTTGTAGCGAAGGTGTTAATTGGATTCTATTTAAAGAACCTATTATTTTATCGGTTGAGGAGGTTCTAAAACTTCGAAACAACATGCCGATTAATAATTATAGAAACGAGCAACCTTTAAATGATAGAATGGTAACACTCAATTATTAACACTTAAAAATTGATAACTTTTCGTTCAATAATTGTAGTAAAACTACTTTTTAAATTTAAAATTCTAACTTCGCTTACTTTTGCTGAACTGGTTTCAGTATCGACTGATATAAGTCATTAAAACGATGTCATATCATTAAAGATAAGCGTAACCCATAAAATAGTTCATAAAAAAAGACCTTAATTGCAGTACGGTCTTTTTATTATAATTTAATTATTTCCTATTTTAAATACTCGAAAACATCTTCAGAATAAAGAAAATTAAAAAAGTAGACTTCAAATAGTAATAGATAAGAAACTCTATGTTTAATATCGAAGCTCCCAAAAAATTTGACTCCATAAATGTTAAAAAAAGAGTTAACAACTATTCGTTCAACATATTAAGCATCAACAATCTAATTGTTATCTTGAGCGTCACACTAACTATATAATTAATAGACATGGCAAAAAAAATTACAAACGTTGATGCCGATGAAACTTCAACACCATCAAATGATGGTAGCGTTTTTACTCCTAGCGCAGCAAATGCTTCCAAATCAAAAATGTATCGTGTAATAGCAATAATTGGCTGGCTTATAGCCATTGGTATAGAGATTAAAGTTATTTTAATGCTACGCGAAGTACCCATAAACATGAATTGGATTATTGGTTTTATTGTAGGCATGCTAATCTTGGTTGTTATTGCCAATATACTCTGGAAAAAGGCTAACCGATTAGATCCAGCTTCAGAAAAAAATAAAACCAAATTTTTTATTCAAAATCAATTAGGGCTAATTATTAGCGTTATTGCATTTTTACCATTGGTAGTGCTTATTTTAACTAATAAAAATTTAAGTGGCAAACAAAAAGGTATCCTTGGCTCTATTGCTGGTGCCGCGCTTTTAATTGCTGGTTTAACGGGTACAGAATTTAATCCAGTATCACAAGAGCAATATGCTGAACAAACAGCACAAGTTGAAGGTTTCATGGGTGGCGTTAATAATGTGTATTGGACAAAATCTGGTAAAAGTTACCATCTTTATCAAGATTGTGGTTATATAAACTCTAAACGAACCACTGAAATATTTCAAGGTAAAGTTGCAAGTGCTAGAGAATTAAAAAACATAACAGATATTTGTGACCGTTGTGCAAATAAAGCAAAAAAGCAACAGGTGTTAGATATAGGAAATGAAGCTGAAGATAAAGCTGAAGCCACAGAGTAACAATATTCTATTTAAAATTTAAACAAAAAAGACCTTGAATAAAACAAGGTCTTTTTTGTTTTATTAAATAGCTCTTATTTTAAATACTCTAAAACATTTGCTTCAATACGTTCTAGTATATTACTTACGTCTGCCTTTATAAAAGTTTCGCCTGTAATATTTTCGTAAAGCTCTATATAACGCTCAGAAACCGTTTCAATATAAGCGTCGCTCATATAAGGCACCGTTTGCCCTTCTAGTCCTTGAAAGTTATTGGCTATTAACCATTGGCGCACAAACTCCTTAGAGAGTTGTTTTTGGGTTTCACCTTTATCTTGACGCTCTTGGTAGCCTTCGGCATAAAAATAGCGTGAGGAATCTGGTGTGTGTATTTCGTCAATTAAAACGATTTGTCCGTCCTTGGTTTTACCAAATTCGTATTTGGTATCTACTAAAATTAAGCCTCTTGAGGCAGCAATTTCAGAACCACGCTGGAATAATTTACGCGTATAATCTTCTAGAACCACATAATCTTCTCCTGATACGATACCACGTTTTAGGATATCCTCTCGAGAAATATCCTCATCATGGTCGCCCATTTCTGCTTTGGTTGCTGGTGTAATGATAGGTTCTGGGAACTTATCGTTCTCTTTCATGCCTTCTGGCATAGCCACGCCACAAAGCATGCGCTTGCCTAATTTGTACTCGCGTGCGGCATGCCCAGACATGTAGCCACGAATAACCATTTCTACTTTAAAAGGCTCACATAAATACCCTACAGCCACATTTGGGTCTGGTGTTCCGGTTAACCAATTAGGAACTAAATCCTCAGTTGCAGCCATCATTTTAGTAGCAATTTGGTTTAGTATTTGCCCTTTGTATGGAATGCCTTTTGGCATCACAACATCGAAGGCTGAAAGCCTATCGGTGGCTACCATAACCAACTCTTCATTGTTAATGTTATATACGGCTCTTACTTTACCTTTGTAAAGACTTTTTTGACCTGGAAAATTGAAATTGGTATCGATAATGGTGTTACTCATTTTTTCTCGCTTTTAGCCCCTGGCTGTTGGCTTTTGGTAATTATTTATTTGTTTATGCGACACTTCGACTAGGCTCAGTGTGACATTTATTGTTTTATCTAAAAGCCCTAGCCCAGATTGATGCGGCATACTTTTTTGTTTTTCTCAAAAAAGATATAGCGGAAAGCTGGAAATTGCTTCTAAAAAAAATTAGTCTACGTTTTCTATACTTTTATATGCTGCTATTACTTTTTTAACGAGTTTGTGACGGATAACGTCTTTATCGTCTAAAAAGATCATGCCAACGCCTTCTACATTCTTTAAAATTAACAAGGCTTCTTTTAATCCAGAAATGGTACGGCGCGGCAAATCTATTTGCCCAGGATCGCCGGTTAATAAAAACTTAGCATGCTTGCCCATACGTGTTAAAAACATTTTCATTTGGGCGTGTGTTGTGTTTTGTCCTTCATCAAGAATTACAAAGGCATTATCTAAAGTACGCCCGCGCATAAATGCCAATGGCGCAATTTGTATGGTGCCCTTTTCGATATAACTTGCTAATTTCTCAGGCGCAATCATATCTCGCAACGCATCATAAAGTGGTTGCATGTAGGGATCTAACTTTTCTTTTAAATCTCCTGGCAAAAACCCAAGGTTCTCCCCTGCCTCAACCGCTGGTCGTGTTAAAATAATACGTTTTACTTCTTTGTTTTTTAAGGCTTGAACCGCCAATGCAACACCCGTATAGGTTTTACCCGTTCCTGCAGGCCCAATAGCAAAAACCATATCGTTTTTACGCATAAGCTCTACCATTTTACGTTGGTTTGCGGTTATGGCTTTAATCATTTTTCCCCCAACACCATGCACAATGGTTTCGCCACTAGCCTTTGATGTGGTATAATCATCACTACTTTGGCTTGTCAGCACGCGCTCTATAGCGTTTTCATCTAATTTATTATACTTCGCATAATGCTTTAGAAGCATAGTGATACGACGGTCGAATTCCTCTAGCAATTCTTCATCGCCAAAGGCTTTAATTTTATTACCGCGTGCTACAATTTTTAATTTAGGGAAGTACTTTTTAAGAAGTTCTATGTTGGCATTTTGAGCTCCAAAAAATTCTTTTGGAGTGATTTCTTCAAGTTCAATAATAATTTCGTTCAAAAGCGTGTTATTAGTTTAGTTATTATCCCGTATAATATGTTGAAATAATGTTTACTTATATAAAATGATTTATTAGTTTTATTCAGTATTTCTTATTTTCACTAAATAAGACATCAATAGCCTACATTTTTCATTTAAAATATAAAAACTAAAACGAAAATTTATGTAGGTTTGTATCACATACATGTGAAACTCAAAATTAATAATTTTGATTGAGTTAACATTAAAAACATATCAACAATTTTGCCAATGGCAATCATAACATTAACAACGGACTTTGGTGAAAAAGATTACTTTGCTGGCGCTACAAAAGGCGCTATTTACAGTGAGCTACCCGATGTTAAAATTGTTGATATCTCACATTCTGTTTCGCCATTTAATATTCCTGAAGCGGCTTATATAATTCAAAATGCATATAATAGTTTTCCGAAAGGAACAATCCATATCATTGGGATTGATTCTGAGATAAATCCTGAAAACAAACATATTGGAATCAAGTTAGACGATCATTATTTTATTTGTGCCAACAATGGTATAATGAGTATGATTTGTTCTGAAATTGCTCCTGAAAAAATTGTTGAAATTAATATTCATGATAAAATTCAGACTAGCTTTCCTGTTTTAGATGTGTTTGTAAAAGTGGCTTGCCATATTGCTCGTGGTGGCACTTTAGAAGTTATTGGTAAATCTATTTCTGAGATAAAACCAATTAAAAACATTGTACCTTATGTTAATGATGATAAAACCCAAATTGTTGGCAGCATTGTTTACATTGACAATTACGGCAATGTAGTTACTAATATTAAGCGACAATTTTTTGAAACGATACAAAAAGGACGTGATTTTGAAATTTCGGCTCGTAATTACACATTCAAAAAAATTCATGATAAATACAGTGATATTGTAAATTTTGAAATTCCCGAAAACAAACGACAAGATGAAGGTAGAAAACTTGTGGTTTTTAATTCTGGTAATTTTTTAGAAATTGCTGTTTATAAAAGTAATAGTGCAACTATTGGCAGCGCATCAACACTTTTAGGCTTAGGACTAATGGATGCGGTAAGTATTAACTTTATACCAAAACCAATTGTTCCGAAAGGATTAGAAATTCAGCAAAATGCAACCAAAGCTGCGGATTATTAATTTAAAGAAAATTTATGCTCGTTAGAATAGTTAAAATGGGGTTTTACAAACAGAATATTGAAGTGTTTCTTCAAAATTTTGAGGCTACCAAAACTAGGATTAGAGCTTTTGAAGGTTGTGATTTTTTAGAATTATATAGAGATAAAAAAGACCCTAGTATTTTCTTTACTTATAGTTTTTGGGATTCTGAAGAGGCTTTAGAAACTTATAGACAATCTGAATTATTCAATACTGTTTGGAGTAAGGTAAAACCGCTTTTTAGTATTAGACCGGAAGCTTGGAGTGTTGATAAAATGGAAACTTTAGAATAACAAATAAAACGTCATTGCGAGATAAATTAATAAATTTGTTGTGGCATTCTTTTAAATAATAAAACGATTAAACAGATTACCGCGTCGTTACCTACTAATAATGACATTCAAATCAAAAAATAAAATGTTAGCCATACTTAAAAAAGAAATAAACTCATTTTTCGCCTCCCCAATTGGGTATTTGGTCGTTGCTATATTTTTAGTTTTAAACGGGCTATTTCTTTGGTTATTTAAAGGTGAGTTTAATATCCTAGATTATGGGTTCGCTGATTTATCATCGTTCTTTTTATTGGCACCTTGGATTTTAATTTTCTTGATTCCTGCAGTAACCATGCGTAGTTTTTCAGATGAAAAAAAACAAGGTACTTTGGAGTTGTTATTAACGAAACCTATTTCGCATTTCAACATTGTTTTAGGTAAATATTTTGGAGCACTCATTTTAATTTTAATTGCGCTTACACCAACTTTACTTTATGTTTACACGGTTTATCAATTAGGAAACCCTGTCGGTAATATAGATATGGGTAGCACTTTAGGGTCGTATTTTGGCTTATTTTTTTTAGTAGCAGCTTATGCAGCTATTGGCGTATTTGCTTCTACTCTATCAGATAATCAAATTGTTGCATTCATAAGTTCTGTCTTTATATGTTTCATCTTTTATATTGGTTTTGAAGGTATTGCGGAATTTATGTCAAGTGATTTTATAGAACAATTAGGCATGAGCACGCATTATAAAAGTATGAGTCGAGGTGTTTTAGATACTCGAGATATTATTTATTTTTCAAGTATTACTGTGTTCTTTTTAATGCTAACCAAACTAAATATTAACAAAACGAAGTAAATGATTATAACGCCTTTAGTTGTTTTTTTTCTAGTTCTTGTATTTGTAGTTGTTTGGCTATTTATAAATACTATTGATAAACGTAAATGGCTGACGTTAATAGTCAGTTTAGTATTAACGCCTATCGCTTATTTCTATTTATTTTACCCGATGCTAAATATTTTTAGTAGTTATCATCATGAAAAACACTTTGATGCTAATGCTTGGGAAGAACAACCTGCTTTGCGCTACGAAATGGCTAATCAAATAATAACGGATAGCTTATTAATAGGGAAAAATAGAAATGATATTGAGGCCCTTTTAGGGGAATCTGAATGGTTTGGATGGGATGAAAATTTGAAAGCTAATTCGGAAGAAAAATGGAATTATAATATGGGATTTGTCCCTGGAGCATTTAATAATTTGCAAGAATGTTTGGAACTTCAATTTAAAAACAATAGTGTTAAATCGGTAAGACCGTATCAATTAGAAAAAACTTTTGAATAAGACTATAAAACACATATTAATCCTCATCATCGCTTTAATTGCGATTAACGTTATAAGCGGTACGTTTTACAAACGTTTTGATTTAACTACTGATAACCGCTACACATTAAGCGAATCTGCCACACAAATTATTGAGGCTATAGAATCTCCTATACGTATTGATGTATTTTTAAAAGGCGAAGATTTCCCTTCGGAATTTAGGCGACTTCAAAACGAAACCAAACAATTATTGGAAGAGTTTGCAGCTTTAAACAACAACATAGTCTTTAACTTTATTAATCCATTAGAAGACGAATCTACACGAGAACGTAATATACAGCAACTCACACAGCGGGGATTAAAACCTATGCAATTGAGTGTTCAAGAAAGCGGAAAATCTACTCAAGCAGTGATCTTCCCTTATGCTCTGGCAAGTTATAATGAACAAACCGTTGTTATTCCGTTAGTAAAAAATAAAATTGGAGCCTCTCAACAGGAATTAGTTAATAATTCTGTTCAGAATTTAGAGTATACTTTTGCAGATGGTTTTAGCAAACTAACAAACCCAAAGCGACGTAAGATTGCAATTTTAAAAGGGAACAAACAATTAGAAGATAAGTACATTGCTAATTTTGTCAAAAAACTAGGCGAGTATTATTATATTGCACCATTCACGTTAGATAGTGTGGCATCAAATCCACAAAGCACACTTAAAGATATAAAAGGTTTTGATTTAATTATTTCTGCAAAACCTACCGAAGCTTTTACTGAGGAAGAAAAACTGGTTCTAGATCAATATACCATGAATGGCGGAAAAAGCCTGTGGTTAATTGATGCCGTGGCTATGGAAAAAGATAGCTTGTACAACGCTACAGGAACAAATTACGCTGTTAGTAGAGACTTAAATTTAACTGATTTCTTTTTTAAATATGGTATTCGTATTAATCCTTATATGGTAAGTACGCTATACTCTGCTCCCATTACTTTGGCTATGGGAGAAGGCAGCCAGTCTCAATTTCAACATTTAAAATGGCCATATTCACCTTTAGCGAGATCGAGTAGTAATCATCCTATTGTTAATAATTTGAATTTAGTGAAATTTGACTTTGCTAACCAGATTGATACTTTAAAAAATAATCTTGATAAAACCATTCTTCTTGAAACAGCACCGTTAACAAAATTAGAAGGCACACCTAAAGAAGTGAGTTTAGAGTTGGTAACCCAAGACCAAGACCCACAAACTTTTGATAAAGGCAATCAAACCCTGGCCGTGTTATTAGAAGGCGAATTTAATTCGGTTTATAGCAATCGCGTAAAGCCATTTAAACTTGAAAAAAACCTAAATAAAAGCATCCCTTCTAAAATGATTGTGATTGCCGATGGCGATGTTATAAAAAATGATGTGACTAGAAACGTACCACAAGAATTAGGATTTGATAGATGGACGGGACAAACTTATGGCAACAAAGAATTTTTACTGAATGCGGTTAATTACTTATTGGATGATAACGGACTTATAAACATTCGATCTAAAGAAATTGCTGTCGCATTCTTAAATCAAGAGAAAATAACTTCAGAGAAAACCAAGTGGCAACTTATAAACATCTTATTACCACTAATATTACTAGCTGCTTTTGGATTAGTTTTCAACTACCTAAGAAAGAAAAAATACGCTTCTTAAATGTTAATAAGTTTGTTTCCAAATATAGAGAGTTTGGAATATATTTGTAAGTAGTAGAAATACAATTAAAACTAAGCTTTAGATGAAACATTTATTACTAAGCGCAATTTTTTGTGATTAGAATTACAACGTAAATGTTACATGTGGCCTTTTAAAAAAATATAATCCAGCACATGAAATTTATAGTATCAAGTACTTATTTATTAAAACAGTTACAGGTCTTAGGTGGCGTTATTAATAGCTCGAACACTTTACCTATTTTAGATAATTTTTTATTTGAACTAGATAATAGCCAACTTACCGTTTCTGCGAGTGATTTAGAAACGACTATGGCGTCAACCTTAGATGTTGAAAGTGATAGCAAAGGTAGTGTTGCTATTCCTGCACGCTTGTTATTAGATACTTTAAAGACCTTTCCTGAGCAACCTTTAACTTTTGTTGTTGAAGATAATAACACGGTCGAAATCAGCTCTAATCATGGTAAATACGCTTTGGCTTACGCTGATGGAAACGAATTCCCAAAAGCTGTAGCTCTAGAAGACCCAAGTAAAACTGTTATAACTGGCGCTGTTTTAGCAACTGCTATTAGCAAAACAATTTTTGCTGCGGGAAATGACGATTTGCGCCCTGTTATGAGTGGTGTGTTTTTTCAGTTTTCTACAGAAGGATTAACGTTTGTTGCTACTGACGCTCATAAATTAGTAAAATATACTCGTGAAGATGTAAAAGCAAATCAGGTTGCTGAATTTATTATGCCTAAAAAACCATTGAATCTTTTAAAAGGTATTTTGGCAGCTAGTGATAATGACATCACGATTGAATACAACGAAAGCAACGCTAAATTTACGTTTGAAAACTCTGAGTTAATTTGTAGGTTAATTGATGGAAAGTATCCTAATTACGAAGCGGTTATACCGAAAGAGAACCCGAATAAATTAGTGATTGATAGAAATCAGTTTTTGAATTCTGTGCGTCGTGTTAGTATTTTCTCTAACAAAACGACACATCAAATTCGATTAAAAATTGCTGGTGCTGAACTTAATATCTCTGCTGAAGATATTGATTACAGTAATAAAGCTGAAGAGCGTTTAACTTGTGATTATCAAGGAGACGATATGCAAATTGGTTTTAACTCTCGTTTTTTAACTGAGATGTTGAATAATTTAACTTCTGATGAAGTACAGTTAGAGATGAGCATGCCTAATCGCGCAGGTATTTTAACACCTGTTGATGGACTAGATGAAGGCGAGCATATTACGATGCTTGTAATGCCTGTTATGTTGAATAATTAAAGCACACTCCTGTTTATTCAGGAATCTTATACTATAAAAGTGGTTATCTTAATTTAGATAACCACTTTTTTTGTTTCGAATGTTAAATCTCTGCGCTAACACATTAACCTAACGGCAAGCCTGCGTTAAGGATTGCAGTAAAAAGCCCACAGTGAGTTCCGATAGTTATCGGATAAGCGAGGACTTGCAAGGGAAAGCCTGACCCCCTTTCTCGGGGTAACCTGCCTGCGGGCAGGCAGACGCCAAAATATTTAAAC